>Ga0208509_1000003_pt1 | contig 290987 bp, 285 predicted proteins | sample LakWasMeta7_HOW4_2_FD_183857 | JGI IMG/M metagenome (GOLD analysis project Ga0208509, IMG submission 183857) | Freshwater sediment methanotrophic microbial communities from Lake Washington under simulated oxygen tension - Sediment Metagenome... | ecosystem: Environmental > Aquatic > Freshwater...
GCACAAACCGCCGGGCGTGATCACATCTTTGCCGACTACCGGCTGCGGGTAGCCAACGTACTGCGCGACTATGGACTGTGCGAACGCGAACAGGCACCCGCGGACTCGCGCCAGATCCACGGGGGCGCAGCAGCGCCCGCCACCGATCCACCTGCCAAGTAGCGGATTTGCGGACGAGCGAGGTGGCACTGAAGGCGGCTGGTGCGGCTTGCGAGCGCAAGCTCCATTCGCGGTTGCCCCAGACCAGGTGTGCCAATTCAGTCTCATCAATGCGGAGAACGGGGAAAACCTCCGTGCCGGTAGGCTCCATCCTCGGCGCGGGTATGTAGTCCTTGCGCTTCATAACCGATGTAGCGCTCGGTAGTTGCCCACGTCAGGCGGGCCCAAAGCCCGCCGCAAAGACCATCGAGCGCGCAGACAATGGAAATTTTCAGAAACCGGGTGTGCCTGGTGAAAGGGGCATAGGATTCGCCAGTGCAGCTGGCGACAGGGACACTATCAAATTGATAGCTGCACACGCATATTTCACGAGGGCTATAGGCCTATTTCATCAATGGCTCGTGATCAGTTGTCCCAGTCGCCGCCAGCGTCTGCGCCGCCGCCGTCATCCCACGAGCCGGCATCGTTGACGCCAAAGTCTGCGCCACCCATGTCCGGGTTGCTGCTGGCGATGGGCTGGTAGTCATTGCGCGTTGCACTGTCGGGTTGCGCCGCTGACGCGTTGTGGTTGCCCATGAGGTTGCGGCCAATCGCCTCAGCCGCCATGACACCCGCGCCCACGGCCAAGCCGGTGGCCACACCGCCCATGATGCGACCACCCAGCCCCGTGCCCGCTGCGGGCGGATAGCCGCCGGCTTGTGGATACTGGGGATAAGCCGGTTGCATGGCTCCGGCGCCAGAGCCCATGCCAAAGGCCTGGGGTCCGTTCAAGCCGCTGGAGGCACCGAAGGATGCCAGCTGGGGTGCGGGCACTGGCGGGCGACGCCGAAAGATGAAATAGCCCGCAACAATGGCGGCACCCGCCAGCAACAGTGGCAGGCCCCAGGAAGACGGCGACGAGGAAGGGGCCGACTGAGGGACCGCTGCCGCTACCGGCGCGCGCGTGGGTGCGCGGTCAGCGGACAAACCACCGCCCGATGGTGGCGGCAGGCTCTTGGCCATCAGCTGCGTGCGCAGGGCCTGCACGGCTTCGGGTTTGGCAAATGCCAACCCGGGCGACAGGGTGTCGGCCGTGGCTAGGGACTCGCGGGCATGGGCCAGGTCGCCCTGGCGCGCGAACAGCTCGGCGCGCACAAAATGCGCCTTGGCGCTCTTGGGATGGCCGATCAGCACCTGCTGGATCATGACCTGGGCCTGGTCGAGCTTGCCGGCCTGCGCCGTGGCGTAGACCTGGTTGAGTGTGGGCTCGGCCTGGGCCATGGCCAGAGCGGAGCCCATCAGCGCACCAACCAGCAGCCATTGGCCCACGCGCTGAACCATCGACGGATATTTCATAACTTCACCTTTCAAACGGGATGTTTGCCCGACCCCAGATGGCTCCAGGTCAGCCCAATTCAAGGGGTATAGCGGACAGCGGCAAGTAGATGTCCGACAGCAGTTGCTCGGGCGCCGTGTCGCGCGGGTTGTTCAGGTATTCCTCAAACACCGGGCTGTCGGCTGCTTCATGGCCCGACTGCACCAGCCATTGCCCGTACAACCATTGGTAAGCGGCGCGCATGGTGGCGTAAGGGCCCTGGTGGCGCAACACCGCACACCAGCCACCGCCCAACGAGAAGGGCTCCAGCGGCGGCTGGGGCACGCCACCCTCGGGCGGCAGGCTCAGGCCGGCACGCGAATGCAACTGCGCTTCGGGCACCGCGAACGGGTCGTCGTAATACACCGCCATCCAGCGCGTGTCTGGCCGGGCCAGGCCTTGCGCGGCCATGCGCGTGTAGGCCACCTCAAAGGCCTTTCCGACTTGCATGTAGGGTCCGCGGTGCGCGATGCCGGCCAGTGGCACCGTGGGCACCCACCGCACGTCAACCGCGTAGGCCACGGCGCTTGCGTCGCCTTGGGCCAGCGCTTGACGAAACGCCACATGCGCGCCCTCGGCGCGGTAGCGTGTGGGGCTTAGTCCATACACCGCAGTGAACGCACGGGTGAAAGACTGCGCATTGGGATAGCCGCATTTGCGCGCCACCTGCGCGACGCTCAGGCTGGTGTTGGCCAGATAGCCGCTGCCGCGCGACAGCCGCAAACGCCGCACCGTGGTCGCGATGCTCTCGCCATACAGCGCCTGGTAGACCCGGTGCCAGTGGAAAGGCGACAGGTGCGCCACCTCCGCCAGGCGGTTCAGGTCGAGTTCTTCCGCCAGGTGGTCGTGGATGTAGGCGGTAACGCGGCTCAGGCGCTCCTGGTAGTCGGTCCAGCCGTGGCTTTTGTTCATTCAGGTGTTGGTGTTTGCTGCGCTCAGGCCGATGGAGACGGTGATGTCGCCATTGGCGCGGTACTGCTCGTATTCTGCAATGAAGGTCTTGACCAGATCATTGCGCTGCCAGATGGTTTGCCAGCAGGCGCCGACCAGATCAAAGCGGCCCTTCTCCACGCCAAATACGGCGCGCTGCGAGGCCGGCACCACCACGCGCACCATGCCTGCGGGCACGGGCGCATCGGCCGCCACGGCCGCGCCTATGACCAGCGAATACAGGCCGGTGTTATTGCTGCCCGCATGCTCGAAGTGCGTATAGACGGCAAACACATCGTCGCCGCGCCTGGGGGGGATGTGAGCCAACACCGCCTCTTCGGTGAAGCGCTGCCAGTGCGGTGGAATGGTCTGCGCCGCAACGGTATTGGTGGTGCGCAGCTCGATACCGACGATGGTGATGTCTTCAGCCAGGGATTCGACATGCTGGGGGAATGGGGGCGTTGTCATGGTGCAGTTTCTCATGGGGTTGGACATGGCCTTGAGTCTAGAAAGTGCGGCATAACAAATCTTGCGGAGTTGGTGATCCGTTCTGGTGTGGCCACGCGGTCGCAGGCCATAGCGCATCACGGCTCGGACAGTGCTTTGGCCTGGCGGATGACAAAGTCCACCGCGAATTGCGCCATCAGCGAATAGCTTCTGCCTTTGAGCGAGACGATGGCCATGTCGGCAAACTGTGGGGGGACGTCGACCACATGGAGGCGAACCAGCCGCTTCTGGGCAACATCCTGAGCAGAGCCCGCGTCGACGCAGCCAATCACGGTGTCGGTGCTCATGGCCAGGGATTTCAACAGGCTCAGGTCGTCACACTCAACGGCCAGTGGCAGGCGCTTGCCCTCCGCCAGGCCCATGAGGGCGCCCAGGCCCAATTGCACCACCTCGGGCACTCGCACGCTAGCAATCCCGAAAGGCAAAAGCGAAGCTGCTGTAATGCTGGCCCGCTCCAGCAGAGGATGGCCGCTGCGCACGTAGAAGCCCCCGGACAACCTGGCAACCCGCGCGATGCTCAGGTCCGCCGCGGCCACTACGTTGCGCACATCGGCCAGGTAGAAGTCCAGCTCCTCGGCCCGCAGGTGCGCCGCCAGGTAGTCCGCATTGTTGACTTCCACCCGCACACTCACGCCAGGGTGGTGCGTGCGAATGTCGGTGAGCAGCGGCGCCACCATGGTGGCGGCCGGGTACGGCCCGACACCAAAACTCAGGTCCCCTATCAGCCGTTCGCGGTACAGGCTGACATCGCGTTCCAGACAACGGTTCTCGAACAGCAGCTTGCGTGCCCGCTCCACCACAAACTCGCCCGCATCGGTGCATGTCGCCTCCACAGTACCCCGGTCAAAGAGTTGCAAACCCATCTCTTCCTCGGCCGCCTGGATGCTGCGGCTAAAGGCCGATTGGGTCAGGTGGCACTGCGTCGCCGCGCGGCCGAAATTGCGCGTGTCGGCCAGTGCGACCAGGTGCTTGAGACGCTTGAGGTCCATGAAGTTGCTCCGTGTGACTGCTCATGTATTGAATGCATTGATTTTGCACACAAAATGCATTGGACGAATTTAACCGCTGCTCCAACAATCAGCCACCCAAGAGGAGACCAAGCCATGAATACACCGAAGCTGAAACCCGGAATGCTGCTGCTGGCCGCGCTGCTGGCGCTGGCCGGCGGCTGCAGCAAGACCACCGGCGTCGGCGGCGCGTCAGGCGACGCGACACCCGAAACGCTGAAGGTCAACGCGCAGTTTGCCAAGGACCTGAAACTGGACGACGCGCAGGACTTTGAGGATGCCAAGCGCGGCTTCATTGCCCGCCCCAGCGGAAAAATCCTGGCCGCCGACGGCAGCGTGCTGCATGACTTTGATGCCTACAAATTTATTGAGGGCAAGGCCCCCGACACAGTCAACCCCAGCCTGTGGCGCCACGCCCTGCTGAACGCGCAGATTGGCCTGTTCAAGGTGACGGACGGCGTCTACCAGTTGCGCGGCTTTGACGTCGCCAACATCACCCTGGTGGAGGGCAAGACCGGCTGGATTGTGGTGGACGCCTTGACCAGCCGCGAAAGCGCCGCCGCCGCCATGGCCTTTGCGCGCCAGCACCTGGGCAACAAGCCGGTCATGGCCCTGGTCTTTACCCACAGCCACATTGACCACTTTGGCGGTGCGCTGGGCGTTGTCGGCCCTGAAGAAATCGCCCAGCGCCAGCTGCCGGTGATTGCATCGGCAGGATTCATGGAAGAGTCCACCGGCGAGAACGTCATGGTGGGAACCGCCATGGGCCGCCGCTCCATCTACCAGTTTGGCCGCGACCTGGAGCGCTCCCCCAAAGGCAATGTGGACACCGGCCTGGGCAAGAACGTGGTCTATGGCACCTTTGGCATCCTGCCGCCCAACAAGCTGATCACCCAGCCCACCGAGGAGATGGTGCTCGATGGCGTGCGTTTTGTGTTCCACAATGTACCTGGCGCGGAAGCCCCGGCCGAGATGACCTTTTCGGTGCCCGAGAAGAAAGTCTATGGCGGCGCAGAAAACCTGGCCATGACCATGCACAACCTGCTGCCGGTGCGCGGCGCCAAGGTGCGCGACGCACTGCGCTGGGCGCAGTACATGCAGGAGGCGCTGGACGGCCTGGGTGAATCGGAAGTCTATGTGGGCCAGCACAACTGGCCGATGTGGGGCAAGGCCAATATTGCGGCCTTCATCACCCAACACCGCGACGTCTACAAGTACACCCACGACCAAGCGGTGCGCCTGATGAATGCCGGACTGACACCCCGCGAAATCGCCGATACCGTGAAGCTGCCCCAGTCGCTGCAAGCGCACTTTGGTGCCCGCGGCTACTACGGGGACCTGCGCCACAACGTCAAGGCGGTCTACCAGTTCTACCTGGGCGCCTACGACGGCAACCCCGCTAACCTGGACCCGCTGCCACCCCAGGAGTCTGCCAAGCGCTACCTGGACGCCATGGGCGGAGTGGACAAAGCAGTCGCCGTGGCACAAACGGCATTCGACAAGGGTGAGTACCGCTGGGCGGCCGAACTGCTGAACCATGCCGTGTTTGGCGCACCCGACCACCAGGGCGCCAAGGCGCTGCTGGCCAAAACGTACGATCAGATGGGCTACATGTCCGAGGCCGCCACCTGGCGCAACAGTTACCTGACCGCCGCGGCGGAGTTGCGCAACGGCCCACCCAAGAAGGGCATCAGCAAGGCGGGCTTCATCGAAATGCTGAGCCAGACCCCGATCGAGCGTTTTCTGGAGGCCATGGCCGCGGGCCTGGATGGCCCAGCGGCCGAGGGCAAGACGCTGAAGGTCAATCTGGTGCTGACCGACATTAAAGAGTCGTATGTGCTGTGGATCGAGAACGCGGTGCTGCACTTCAAGAAAGAAGCCCCGGCCCAGGACGCCAACGCCACCTTGACGCTGACCAAGCCCATCTTCATCAAGATGATGGCCGGCACGGCCGGTGTGAAAGACACACTGATGAGCGACGACTTGAAGGTCGGCGGCAGCACCATCGACCTGGTGCGCTTCTTCGGGCTGATTGACAAGGCGCCTGGCACCTTTGCCATCGTCACCAAGTGACGACGACTCAATCTACAAAAAAGTCCGGCAAGAAGTTTTTGTTGCCGGGTGTGACGGCATACCGGTCGAAATCCGTCACGCCGTGTGCGGCCAACACCGCGTCGTCGATGTAGAAGTTGCCGGTCTCAAACGTGCCATTGGTGAGCACGCAGTAGGCCGCATCGGCCATGATCTCCGGCGTGCGGCACAACGCGACGTCCACCCCGGGAATCATCTGCATGGCGGCGGTGGCGATGGCCGTGCGCGGCCACAGGCTGTTGACTGCTATGCCCAGCTTCTTGAACTCGCCCGCGTGGCCCAGCGTGCACATGCTCATGCCGTACTTGGCCATGCTGTAGGCGGTGTGCGGCGCAAACCAGTGGGACTTCATCGACAGCGGCGGCGACATGGTCAGCACCTGGGGCTTGCGCCCGGCGGCAGCGGACTTCTTGAGCTCCGGCAGGCAGGCTGCCGTGCACAAATAGGTGCCGCGCGCGTTGATGCCGTTCATCAAATCGAAGCGCTTCATGGGTGTGGCTTCGGTGTTGGTCAGGCTGATGGCGCTGGCGTTGTTGACCAGCACATCAATGCCGCCAAAGGTCTGCACCGCCTGGGTCACGGCCGCGAACACCGCGTCATCGTCGCGGATGTCCACCGCCAGTGGCAGGGCGTGACCACCTGCAGCTTCAATCTCTTGCGCCGCGCTGTAGATGGTGCCCGGCAGCTTGGGATTGGCTTCGGTGGTCTTGGCCAGGATGACGATATTGGCACCATCCGCCGCCGCACGCTTGGCAATGGCCAGGCCAATGCCGCGCGAGGCGCCGGTGATGAACAGGGTCTTGCCTTTGAGGCCTCCAGGCTGGAATGCGGGTGAGGTCGCTGCGTTCATGGTGTCTCCTATCAACGGTAGTGGTTTCTGCGGATTGCTACAACTTCAATAGCGAAACTCTTATATTCGACGAGGGCTAGAGGCCTATTTATCTTATGGAAGCTTGGAGAAATCGGGCTTGCGCTTTTCCAGGAAGGCGGTGAAGGCTTCCTTGGCCGCTGGCTCTTGCAGCAGGCGGGCAAAGCTCTCACCCTCCTCCGCCATCTGCGCCAGCACCTGGGCCATCTGGCCCTTCTTCATCAGGCGCTTGGTCTCGACCAGCGAGCCCAGCGGCTTGGCCGCCAGCTTGCGGGCCTGGGCCTGGGCCATGCCGTTCACTTCGGTCGGCGGCACGATGCGGTTGACCAGCCCCACTTCCAGCGCGGCCTCGGCCATGAAGGGCTCGCCCAGCAGCAGGGCCTCGGCGGCGCGGTGGTAGCCCATCATCTGCGGCACCAGCAGGCTGGAGGCGGCCTCGGGGCACAGGCCCAGGTTCACAAAGGGCATGGAGAACGCCGCGTTGTCGCCGGCATAGACCAGGTCGCAGTGGAACAGCAGCGTGGTGCCAATGCCCACGGCCGGGCCGCACACGGCGGCGATGACGGGTTTGGGGTGCGACGCAATGGCGCGCAGGAACTGGAACACCGGCGATTCCTGCGTGGACGGCTTGCGCTGCAGGAAGTCGCCAATGTCGTTGCCGGCGCTGAACACCGTCACGTCACCCTGGATCACGGTGACGCGGATGGCGGGATCGGTCTTGGCCTGCTCCAGGCCCTCGGCCATGGCGGCGTACATGGTGGGGGTGAAGGAGTTCTTCTTGTCCACCCGGTTGATGGTCAGGGTCAGTACGCCGTCGGCGATGTGGGAGAGGATATCTTGCATGGGGTTCTTTCTTGATCAGTTGAGGACAGAGCTTGCCGCTGCGCGACTGCGGTCTGTCCCGCAAACATGTTAATTTTTATAATAAACAACCTGGTGCGTGGTGGCCAGCAGCACGCCGGCCTCGTCCCACAGTTGCGCCGTGTGGTCAAAGTAGCCGTTGCGAAAGGCCTGCGCCTGCGCCTGGGCCAGCAGGTAGCTGCTGCCGCTGGCCTGCAGCTGGGCGCTGTCGGCGTGGAAGTACACGGTCATGGTCACCGTGCCCACCGGCACCAGCGTGGCACGGCGCACAAACACGCGCGGGAAGAACACATCCGACAGCGCGGTGAGTGAGGCAAAGTCCAGCGGCCGCGGCGGGTTGTCGCGCACCCACAGCTGGGTCAGACTGCTGTCACCGCTTCCATCCCAAACCTGGGGCATGGCACCGGCAATGGGGCGCATGTCGTAGCGCTTGACCCACTCCATGGGCATGGGGCCCTGGCCGTGCGGCACCTGCTGCGGTGGCGCAACGGTGGGCATGGCGTCTTCGTCCAGGCTCCAGGTCTCGCGGCGCAGCGCGGTAAACGCTGTGCCGGTCAGCACGGTCTCGCCGCTTTGCAGCACCTCGATGATCCAGTGCTGGGTCGAGCGGTTGGTGCGCGCGGCGCGGGCCTGCACCGTGAAGGGCCCATGCGCCAGGGCGGCGGCGAAATTGATGGTCAGCGACACCGGCTCGCCCAGGCGGTCCGGGTGCAACAGCACCGCGTTCATCATCTGGGCGGCGCTGATGCCGCCAAACGGGCCCACCATGTTGGCGTAGGCCGCGCTGGTGTGGCCGGCAAAGCTGCCGTCACCCTGCATCTCCAGCGCAATCGCCTGGTCAAAAGCATGGCTACTCAAATCTGTCTCCAAAAATTAAAAAGCCACCCGCAGGTGGCCTTGTTGTCGGGTGCAATCAGACTCTTTCAAAGATGCCTGCTGCTCCCTGGCCGGTTCCTACGCACATGGTCACCATGCCGTACTTCAGATTATGGCGACGCAGGGCGTGAATCACTGTCGCGGCCCGGATAGCACCGGTGGCGCCCAGCGGGTGGCCCAGGGCGATGGCGCCGCCCATGGGGTTGACCTTGCTTGGGTCCAGGCCCAAGGTGTTGATGACCGCCAGGGATTGGGCGGCAAAGGCTTCGTTCAGTTCGAACCAGTCGATGTCACTGTGCTGCAGGCCGGCGTAGCGCAGCGCGGCGGGAATGGCTTCGATCGGGCCAATGCCCATGATCTCGGGTGGCACGCCGCGTGCGGCGTAGGACACAAAACGCGCCAGCGGCGTCAGGCCAAACTGCTTGACCGCCTTTTCGCTGGCCAGGATCAGCGCGCCGGCGCCGTCGCTGGTCTGCGAGCTGTTGCCGGCGGTGACGCTGCCGCGCGCCGCAAATACCGGGCGCAGCTTGGCCAGGCCTTCGAGCGAGGTGTCGGGGCGTGGGCCTTCGTCCAGGTTTACGGTGCGCGTGCGGGTAGACACCTCGCCGGTCGCCAGATCGGGCGTGCGCTCGATGACGTCGAAGGGGGTTATTTCATCGGTGAACTCGCCGGCTTGCTGGGCCTTGATGGCGCGCAGGTGGGATTCCAGCGCAAAGGCGTCCTGCATCTCGCGCGAGACTTTCCACTGCTGGGCCACCTTCTCGGCCGTCAGGCCCATGCCGTAGGCGATGCCGATGTTCTCGTCACGCTCGAAGATGGCCGGGTTGAACGAGGTCTTGTTGCCGCCCATGGGCACCATGCTCATGGACTCGGCACCACCGGCGATCATCACGTCGGCCTCGCCGACGCGGATGCGGTCGGCGGCCATCTGGATGGCGGTCACGCCAGAGGCGCAGAAGCGGTTGACGGTGACGCCGCCCACCGGATGGGCAAAGGCCAGGCCGGTGGCGATACGGGCCATGTTCATGCCCTGCTCGCCCTCGGGGAAGGAGCAGCCGATGATGGCGTCTTCAATCGCCTTGGGGTCCAGCGTGGGCACCTGCAGCATGGCGCTGCGGATGGCGGCCACCAGCAGTTCGTCGGGGCGGGTGTTGCGGAAGTAGCCGCGGCCGGAACGCCCGATGGGCGTGCGGGTGGCCGCAACGATGTAGGCGTCTTGCACTTGTTTCATGGAGTAACTCCTTTTCGGTTCTGGGTTGGCTCCGGCTTCAGGCCGGAACGCTGCGGGGCTTGGGGCTGGCCGACTTCTTGGTGGTCGGCACCCAGGCCCAGATGAATTCACATTGAATGGGCTCTTCGCCCGAGGCATCGGTCACGGTCACGGGGACCACCACCTCGCCCTTGTCCTGGCTCTGCATCAGCTTGCGCTGTTGCGCGCTCAAATGCGCCACGGCCCGCATGTCGCCCTGGGTGCGGCGTTTGAACTGCACCTTGAGTTCCTTGGCCAGGGGGAGGCAGTCGTCGCGCACATTCATGCCCACCACCATGCCGGTGGCCGTTTCCGCCAGCAGCGTCATGGCAGCGGCGTGCACGCCCTGGATGTGGTTTTGCACCCGGCGCTGGTTGGCAATGGCAATTTCCACCTTCTCGGGTGTCATCACGGCAAAGTCCAGGCGCGCCGTACCCGTGAAGGGCACGGCACGGCGCAGCACGAGGTTGCGCACGAGCGGTCGCAACAGCGCTGGCACGGCGTCCAGCCGGGCCAGCGTGCGCGCCAGGCGGTTGGGGCGAGCGGTCGTGGGCATATCAGTTGCGAACCGGCTTGCCGGTGGACATCATGCCCATGATGCGTTCTTGCGTCTTGGGATGGATCAGCAGGCTGCAGAAGGCCTTGCGCTCCATGGCCATGAGGTATTCCTCGCTGACCAGGGTGCCGGCATCCACCTGGCCACCACAGACCACCTCGGCAATCAGCTTGCCAATGTGGAAGTCGTGCGCACTGATGAAGCCGCCATCCCGCATGTTGACCAGCTGCGCCGTGATCGTGGCGATGCCACTGCGGCCGGCCACCGGGAACAGCCGCTTGTGCGGCGCGCGGTAGCCGCTGGCGAACATCGCCTTGGCCTCATTGATCGCGACAAACAGCAGCTCGTCTTTGTGCGGCACGATGACGTCGCTGTCCAGCAGGTAGCCCAGCTTGCGGCTCTCCAGTGCGCTGGTTCCCACCTTGGCCATGGCGGCTCCGGTGAAGCCTTCGGTCAGGAAGGGCAGCACGTCCTTGGAGGTGGAGAGGGCCATGTTCTCCGCCGCACGGCGGGCGATGTAGGTCAGGCCACCGGCACCGGGCACCAGACCCACGCCGACTTCGACCAAACCGATGTAGCTCTCCATGGCCGCGACGCGTTTGCCGGAGTACACAGCCATTTCGCAACCGCCACCCAGGGCCAGGCCGCGGATCGCGGAGACGGTGGGCACATTGGCGTAGCGCAGCTTCAGCATCACGCGCTGCAGCTCGGCGGCCGCACCGTCAATCGCCTTGGCGCCGCCCATCATGAAGGCGGGCAGCATGGATTGCAGATCGGCACCGGCAGAGAACATCTCGTCGGGCGACCAGATCACCAGACCCTTGTAATCCTTCTCAGCGATGTCGATCGCGTTGCTCAAGCCTTCCATGACACCGGCGCCAATGGCGTGCATCTTGGTCTTGATACTGGCAATGATGACCTCGTCATCCAGCGTCCACAGGCGGATGGCTTCGTCCTCGTGCAGCGTCTTGCCGGCCGTCGTGGCGGACGCGCCGTTGGCACCCAACACGCTCTCGGGGAAGTGCTGGCGGGCATAGACCGGCAGGCTGCGCGGGGCGACAAATTTGCCAGTCGTGGGGTTCCACGATCCGGCAGGGGTGTGCACGCCACCGGCATCCGCCACGGGACCTTTGAACACCCAAGCGGGCAGCGGCGCCTTGCACAGCGCCTTGCCGGCTTCGATGTCTTCCTGGACCATCTTGGCCACTTCCAGCCAACCGGCTTCCTGCCACAGCTCGAACGGGCCCTGCTGCATGCCAAAGCCCCAGCGCATGCAGAAATCCACGTCGCGCGCGTTGTCGGCAATGCTGGCCAGATGCACGGCGGCGTAGTGGAAGGCATTGCGCAGAATGGCCCACAGGAACTGGCCCTGTTTGCCCTCAGCGTTGCGCAGCAGCTTCAGGCGTTCGGCTGCGGGCTTCTTGAGCATGCGGGCATAGACCTCGTCGGCTTTTTCACCAGCGGGCACATACTCTTTGCTGTCCAGGTCAAAGCGCAGCACATCTCGGCCGACCTTCTTGAAAAAGCCGGCCTTGGTCTTCTGACCCAGGTTGCCCATGTCCAGCAGGGCCTTGAGCACGGCGGGCGTCTCGAAGCTCGCGTAAAACGGATCGGTCTCCAGGCTCAGCGTGTCCTGCAGCGTCTTGATGACGTGGGCCATGGTGTCCAGGCCCACGACGTCGGCGGTGCGGAAGGTTCCGCTCGATGCGCGGCCCAGCTTCTTGCCGGTCAGGTCATCGACCACGTCGTACGTCAGGCCGAAGTTTTCGACCTCTTTCATCGTCGTCAACATGCCAGCAATGCCGACGCGGTTGGCGATGAAGTTGGGGGAATCCTTGGCATGGACCACGCCCTTGCCCAGGTTGCTAGTGACAAAGGCTTCCAGGTCGTCCAGTACTTGCGGCAGCGTAGTGGGGGTGTTGATCAGCTCCACCAGCGCCATATAGCGGGGCGGGTTGAAAAAGTGGATGCCGCAGAAGCGCGGCTTGATTTCCTCGGGCAAGGCCTCTGACAGCTTGGTAATGGACAGGCCGGAGGTGTTGGAGGCGACGATGGCGTGGGGTGCCACAAACGGCGCGATCTTCTTGTAGAGATCGAGCTTCCAGTCCATACGCTCGGCAATCGCTTCGATGATCAGATCGCACTCGCCCAGCACGGACAGGTGCTCTTCGTAGTTGGCCTGCTGGATCAGCACGGCGTCGTCGGCCACGCCCAGCGGTGCGGGCTTGAGTTTCTTCAGGCCCTCGACAGCCTTGGTGACGATGCCGTTTTTCGGACCTTCCTTGGCGGGCAAATCAAACAGCACCACCGGCACCTTGACATTGACCAGATGGGCGGCGATCTGCGCACCCATCACGCCGGCGCCGAGCACGGCGACTTTTTTGACTTGAAAACGGGACATGTTGGTTCCTGTTGATTGGTTACTGGACGCGAATCCAGGTTTGGGTTCGGTAGAAGAACGCGATATAGCCGCGCAACTGGAGCTTGTGGCCACCTTCAATGGGGGTCACCGTAGCGCGGTAAATCTTGCCGTTCTTGGGGTCCAGCACATTGCCGCCTTCCCAGACATCCTTGCCATCGGTCTTCCTCAGACCGCGCAGGATTTCCATGCCCAGGATGGGCTGGTCCTTGCGCTCGTCAGTGCATTCAATGCACTTCTCGCCAGGTTTGGCCTCCGGGTCCAGAATGCGCTCGACCTTGCCGGAGATGACTCCGTTGGTCTCCACGATGCGGATTTCGGACTTGACCGTACCATCCTTGTCGTCGATGGTTTTCCACAGGCCCACGGGCGATACTTGCGCCATGGCGGACGCGCAAAAAAGGCAGGCCGCCAGGGCAGTCAGATGGCGTAGCATGGTTTGTCTCGCTTTATTTGTAGATGTGTTTTTGAACCATGCCTGCCTTCAGGCGAGCGCAGCGTCGGTGTCCATCAACACCTTCGCTCCGGTGCGCGCGGTGCGCATCAGCGTCGCGGTCTCGGGGAACAGCTTGGCGAAGTAGAAACGTGCGGTCTGCAGCTTGGCGACATAGAAGGGGTCTGTGTTGCCGGCGCCGATTTCGCGCAGTGCGACCTGCGCCATGCGGGCCCAGAAGTAGCCAAACACCAGGTGACCGGCCACGCGCAGGTAGTCCACCGCAGCGGCGCCCACTTCGTCGGGGTTCTGGAAACCCTTGAAACCAATCTCGGTGGTGAACTTGGTCATCTGGTCACCCAGGATGGCGATGGGCGTGATGAACTCGGCCATCTTTTCGTTGACGCCTTCTTCCTCCACCAGCTTGCCCACCAGCTTGCCAAACTTGCGCAGCGTGGCGCCGTTGTTGCCCAGGATCTTGCGGCCCAGCAGGTCCAGCGACTGGATGGTGTTGGTACCTTCGTAGAGCATGTTGATGCGGTTGTCGCGCACAAACTGCTCCATGCCCCACTCCTTGATAAAGCCATGGCCGCCAAACACCTGCATGCAGGCATTGGTGGCGATGTGGCCGTTGTCGGTCAGGAAGGCCTTGACGATGGGAGTCAGCATGGCCAGCAGTTCGCCGGAGTCCTTGCGCACTTTTTCGTCAGGATGGCCGTGCTCTTTTTCGATCAGCATGGCGCAGTAGCCCTGCAGCATGCGGCCGCCTTCGGCATAGGCCTTGGCGGTGAGCAGCATCTTGCGCACATCGGGGTGCACGATGATGGGGTCGGCTGGCTTGTCCTTGGCCTTGATGCCGGACAGCGAGCGCATCTGGATGCGGTCCTTGGCATAGGCCAGCGCATTCTGGAAGGCCACTTCGGTCAGGCCCAGAGACTGGTTGCCCACACCCAGGCGTGCGGAGTTCATCATCACGAACATGCCTTGCATGCCCTTGTTGGGCTGGCCGACCATGGTGCCGACGGCGTCTTCCAGCACGATCTGGGCGGTGGCGTTGGCCTTGATGCCCATCTTGTGCTCCAGGCCGCCGCAGTAGATGCCGTTGCGCGAACCCAGTGTGCCGTCGGCGTTCACGTTGAATTTGGGCACGATGAACAGGCTGACGCCCTTGATGCCGGGAGGCGCATCGGGCAGGCGGGCCAACACCAGGTGGATGATGTTGTCGGCCATGTCGTTTTCACCGGCGCTGATGAAGATCTTGTTGCCGCTAAGCTTGTAGGTGCCATCCGCCTGGGGCTCGGCCTTGGTGCGCATCAGGCCCAGGTCGGTGCCGCAATGGGGCTCGGTCAGGCACATGGTGCCGGTCCACTCGCCGCTGGTCATCTTGTGCAGGTAAGTCTGCTTTTGCGCATCGGTGCCATGCGTGTGCAAGGCATGGTAGGCGCCGTGGGTCAGGCCGGGGTACATGGTCCAGGCCTGGTTGGCGCTGTTCATCATTTCGTAGAACATGCTGTTGACCACGAAGGGCAGGCCCTGGCCGCCGTACTCGGGGTCGCAGCCCAGCGCCGCCCAGCCGCCGTCAATGTACTGGCGGTAGGCTTCCTTGAATCCCTTGGGGGTGGTGACCGCATGGGTGGTCTGGTCGAGCGTGCAGCCCTCGGCGTCGCCGGAAACATTCAACGGGAAGATCACTTCGGTAGCAAACTTGCCGCCCTCTTCGAGCACCGCGTTGATGGTGTCGACGTCGATCTCGGCGTGCTGGGGGATCTGCTTGAAATCGTCCACGACTCTCAGCACTTCGTGCATCACAAACTGCATGTCGCGCAGGGGTGGGTTGTAGATAGGCATGGTGATTGACTCCTGGTTAAACGGTGATTCAGAAAAAAATGTCAGGAAGCGGCGGGCACGCCGTAGCGCGCCAGAATGTTGTCAAAGCCTTTTTTGGCCCGCTCCATGGAGCCGGGCTTTTTCAGGAAGCGGGCCTCGTAGTGCAGGGCCAGGATCAGGCCGTGGATCTCGAAAGCCATTTGCTCTTCGTCGACGTCGGCCCGCAAGTGGCCGCAGCCCTTGGCCAGCACGATGGATCGGTTCATGGCGGCCAGCCAGGTCTGCACCGACGTGGCCAGCGCATCGCGCACCGGGCCGGGGCGGTCGTCAAACTCGACGGCGCCGCTGATGAAAATGCAGCCGGCCTGGATCTCTTCGGCCACCAGCTTCATCCAGTTGGCAAACAGCGCCTTGACGCGGGGCAGGCCGCGCGGCTGCTCCATGGCGGCGTAAAAAACGGCCTGCTCAAACTGGGCGAAATATTGGTGAATGACGGATATCTGCAGTTCTTCGCGCGAGCCGAAGTGGGCGAACACACCCGACTTGCTCATGCGCGTGGCCTCGGCCAGGGCGCCGATGCTCAGACCCTCCAGGCCGATCTGCGTGGCCAGGCCCAGCGCCGCGTCGATGATGGCCATCTTGGTTTGCTGGCCCTTTTGCAGGGCGCGCCCGGACGGGGCTTTGCCCGCAGCCGCAGCACCCGTGGCTTTTGGCCGGGTCTTGCGGATCAGCTTGGCAGAAAGTGAGGCAATGGACATGGATGCAATGCACTACAAAATAGAACGATCGTGCTATTTTGCAGCATTTCCATGCCGCCCCGGAAACTATTTTTGGTTTCTAGAGGTTCTTTTCTAACCGCAGAGAGGGTTTACCCCAGCAGCAGGCGCAGGCTGGCGTCCAGGTGCTCGGACGGCAGGCGCTTGTAGCCCGAGCGCACAAAGCGCTGCAGGCGTCCGCCTACAAAGGCGCTCAGCACCGAGGCGCGCACCTGCGCATCCACGGTCGGCGTGGCCGACGCGCCCGCCGCCGCGCCATCGCGCAGGCATTGCTTGAGCGTGGCTTCGATCTTGTCAAAGAACTGGTTCATGCGGGCAATCAGACGGTCGTTCTCGAACACCAGCGCATCGCCCACCATGACGCGTGCCATGCCGGGGTTTTTCTCGGCAAACTGCAGCAGCATGGCGATGATCTTTGCGGCCTGGCGCGCGCCCGGATCGCCCGCGCCGTCGGCCACTGCCTGCTCCCGCTCGACGATCTGGTTGACCAGCGAGAAAACGGTCTGCTCGATGAACTCGATCAGGCCCTCGAACATTTGCGCCTTGCTGGCGAAGTGGCGGTACAGCGCGGCTTCGCTGACGTCCAGGCGGGCCGCCAGCGCGGCTGTCGTGATGCGTTCACCGCCGGGCTGCTCCAGCATGCTGGCCAGCGCCTGCAGGATCTGAACCCGGCGCTCGCCGGGCTTGGGACGCTTGCGCACCTTCTCGCCGGATGCCGGCGCATCGGGCTGCGCGGGCGCGCGGTCGGGTGACTCAAGGGGCAGGTTGAGGGCGTCTGGCATGGTGCGCTAAGCGGTGGTGATAAATGATTCTCGCATAGGGGTGGCAAGGGTTTTTGCTTAGGCTCAACCTAGAATTTTCATGGGGTTTGGCGGGGCCGGCGGGCCGGGTGCCCCTTCTCTGGCCCACGCTCGCGGGCGGTGGTTTTGTGTTCTCTTCCGTTACTGCGTCAACGCGTGTGTTGGCCCGCCCGCTGTGTGGCGACCGCAAATGGGGCCGGCGAAGGGACACCCAGCCCGCCGGCCTTGCGGTGCGTGGTGTTAATCGCTACAAAATACATAGCTATTCATGCATATTCCACGAGGGCTAGCGGCCAGTTTGGCTCGTTGTCTTTCTCGCCCCTCGGCCCAAGGCGGGTGGCGTGGCGGGCGGGCGCAGGCCGCACTCGCGGTCGTTTCGTGCGCCGCAATACGCAAGGCGCTGTGCGCAGTGCACAAGAAATTGCGCCGTACAGACTCCGCTAATCCGGCAGCGCCAACCGCATGCGCAGTCCCTGCCCGCCCTGCCCCTCCAGCACCTGCAAGTGGCTGTTGTGGACCCGGGCAATTTCTTCGGCAATGGCCAGGCCCAGGCCGCTGCCCTCGCCCACGGTGCCGGCCACCCGGTAGAAGCGCTCCAGCATGCGGGCACGCTCGTGCAGCGGCACCCCGGGGCCGTTGTCCTCTACTTCCAGAAAGGGGTGCTGCGCCGCCTGCCCATCTCCCGTGGCCGAGCCGCAGCGCAGCGTGACACGGCCACCGCGGGGGGTGTAGCGGATGGCGTTGTCCACCAGGTTGCCCAGCAGCTCGCGCAGCAGCCATTCGTGCCCGGTGGCGTGCACGTCCACGGCCTCGAGGCCCAGGTCAATGTCCTTGGCGGTGGCGCCGTCCAGATGGGTCTCCAGCATCATCTCGCACAGCTGGCGCAAATCGACCCGCTGCATGGGCTGGGTGTTGGCGCTGCGCGCGTCGGCCCGGGACAGCGCCAGCAGCTGGTTGGCCAGCTGCGAGGTGCGGCGTACCGCCTGGCGCAACTTGAAAATCTGGCCTGCTTCCAAAGTGATCGCGGTCTTGTCAATATCGACGAGGGCTAGAGGGCTATTTTCCATATAGACATGGTCGGGGTGGGCCTGCGCGGCGGTGGCGCTGACGGCCTGCGCCCAGGCCTCCACCTGGGCCTGCAAACCCGCCAGCGGCGTGCGCAACTGGTGCGCGGCATCGGCAACAAACCGCCGCTGGCTCTCGGCCTGTGCATTGACCAGATCAAACAGGCGGTTCAGCGACAGCACCAGCGGGCGCACCTCGTCGGGCGAGCCTTGCGCGTCCAGCGCCGACAGGTCGCGGGGCGAACGCCGCTCCACCGCCTCCTTCAGTTCCAGCAACGGACGCAAGGCCCGGCGCACGGCCCAGTTCACGGCAAAAAAGGCCGCCACGGTCAGCACCAGGTTGGGCAGCCCGACCTTGAACCACAACTGGCGTAGCCATTGCTGGCGCGGGTCCGAGCCGTCAGCCAGGCGCAGCACCAGCTCGCCGACCACGGTGTTCACGCGCTGGCTGACGATGCGGTAGGTCACACCGTCAAACTCCTGGCTGGAGAACTCGGGCTCGCCAGTGGCGGGTGGCATGCCGCTCAACCAGGTGTCGCCCGCCAGCACACTGCCCTCGCGGCCGACCAGGGCGAAGGCTGACAGGCCCGGGCGTTCACTCAAAAAATCCGCTACCGGCGGGGCCATCAGCAGCACTGGAGGATCGGACTCTGTGGCGCCGCGCGCCACCACGGAGCCCGCGAGCATAGGCACCATCGACAACAGCTGGCGGTCCTGCTGCAGGGCCGCGCTGTCGGCGGAACGGAAATCAAACCAGGTGTTGAGCGATGCCAGCAGGAAGAGGGGCGCCAGCAGCATCAGCAGCAGGCGCCGCTGCAGACCCGAGGCCATGCCAATGGTCGTCCCGGGCATGCTTTAAGGGACGTGCGGAGGGGCGGGCGCCGCCTGCAGCTCCAGCCGGTAGCCGAAGCCGCGGATCGAGCGCAGCGCCAGGCCATGGGGTTCAAGCTTGCCGCGCAGGCGGGAGATGTAGACCTCCACGGCGTTGGGCGTGATTTCCTTGTCCCAGCCGGTCAGGGCTTGCAGCAGCTTGTCCTTGTTGGCTGGCTTGGGGGCCTGCAGCATCAGGTATTCCATGACGGTCCACTCGCGGGGCCCTAGCTCAATCGGCACACACGGTCCGGCCGTACCGCTGGGTCGTATGCAGGCCTGGCGCAGGGCGGTGTCCAGTTCCAGCGGGCCAAAGCTCAGCGTCGCCGAAGTAGCAGCCTGGGAGCGGCGCAAGAGCGCGCGCAGACGGGCCAGCAGCTCGGGCAACTCAAACGGCTTGACCATGTAGTCGTCGCCGCCCATGTCCAACCCCTGCACCCGGTCCTGCAGGGCGTCGCGCGCTGTCAGGATCAGCACCGGCATGGCATGGCCCTCCTTGCGCAGCGCCTGCGTCAGGGCCAGGCCGTCCATGCCCGGCAGGCCGATGTCGATGACGGCCAGGTCAAAGGCTTCCGCGCGGGTGACCTCCAGCGCGCGCTCGGCGCTGCCCACCCAGTCCACCGCATAGCCGGCACCGGCCAGGCCCAGCTTGATGCCGCTGGCCACCATGACATCGTCTTCCACCAATAGGAGTCGCATGAACTTGGCCTAATGCGAGCGGATCATGGTGCCAAAGGCCTGGTCGGTCAAAATTTCCAGCAACAGCACATGGGGCACGCGGCCGTCGATGATGTGCACAGCGTTGACGCCACTCTTGGCCGCATCCAGCGCACCAGCAATCTTGGGCAGCATGCCGCCGGAAATGGTGCCATCGGCAAACAGCTCGTCGATGCGCCGCGCCGTCAGGTCGGTCAGCAGCTCGCCGGCCTTGTTCAGCACGCCGCTGATATTGGTCAGCATCAATAACTTTTCGGCCTTCAACACGGTGGCCAGCTTGGCCGCCACGACGTCGGCATTGATGTTGTAGCTCTCGTTGGCCTCGCCGAAACCGATGGGGCTGATAACGGGGATGAAGGCGTCATCCTGCAGCGCCTTGACCACGCTGGGGTCTATGCTGATGATGTCGCCGACCTGGCCGACGTCGTGCTCGACATTGGGGTCGGTGTTGTCCAGCATCTTGAGCTTCTGCGCGCGAATCATGCCGCCGTCGCGCCCGGTCAGGCCCACGGCCTTGCCGCCGGCCTGGTTGATCAGGCCCACGATGTCCTGCTGCACCTCGCCGCCCAGCACCCACTCCACCACTTCCATGGTTTCGGCGTCCGTCACGCGCATGCCCTGGATGAATTCGCCCTTCTTGCCCAGGCGTTTGAGGGCGTTCTCGATCTGCGGACCGCCGCCATGCACCACCACCGGGTTGATGCCCACCAGCTTGAGCAGCACCACGTCTTCGGCAAAGTCGGCCTGCAGGGCGGGGTCGGTCATGGCGTTGCCGCCGTATTTGATGACCATGGTCTTGCCGTGGTACTTGCGGATATAGGGCAGGGCCTGGGCCAGGATTTCGGCCTTGTCGCGGGGGGCAATGTGGTCAGTGTCAGACATGGTGCGTGAAGCGTGCTTAGCGGGGTTGGAAGATGCTGGGATTGTGCCGCATCAAGGGGCCAGCCGGTGGTCCGCCACGTAGGGGTTGCTGCGCCGCTCCTGCTCAAACGTGCTCTCCGGTCCGTGGCCGGGAATGAACACCGTGTCGTTGCCCATGGGCCACAGGCGCTGGGTGATGCTGGCCACCAGCGTGGCGTGGTCGCCCTGCGGAAAATCGGTGCGCCCCATGGACCCGGCGAACAGCACGTCGCCGACAAATGCCCGCTGCGCCTCGCTGGAATAGAACACCACATGGCCGGGCGTATGGCCCGGGCAATGCCGCACGCTGAGGCTGCTGTGGCCCACGCTGACCGTGTCGCCATCCACCAGCCAGCGCGTGGGTTTGAAAACATCGGCGTGGGGAAAGCCGAACATATCGCTCTGCTGGGGCAGGCCGTCGATCCAGAACTGGTCGCCCACATGCGGGCCGATGACGGGCAATTGCAGGCGCTTGGCCAGTTCGGCCGTGCCACCGGCGTGGTCTATGTGGGCGTGGGTCAGCCAGATCTGCTCCAGGTGCAGACCCAGACGCTTGACCTCGGTGAGGATGCGCTCCAGGTCACCGCCGGGGTCAATGACTGCGGCCAGCAGGGTCTGGTCGCACCAGACCAGCGAGCAGTTTTGTTGAAATTGTGTAACGGGGATGGTGAGGTAGCGCAGCATGGGAGGGGAGAGATTTTCCGTATCAGTGTTTGGCGGCAGACTTGCGCGGGGTGCCCCCGGAGTGGGCTCCCTGCACATGCCGGCCACGGGTGGGGGTTGCGACCGGGGTCCTGGCGATTTCGGTGAGCCCGTTCAGGATGCCGCAATGCTGGGCGTCCTGTCCGCCCCCACAGGCTTCCCGCAGATGGACGAGCTGCTTCTCCAGTTGCCGCAGCTCACGGATGCGCTGGGCCACATGGCCTATGTGTTCATCCAGCAGCGCGTTGACCTCCTCGCAGTTCTGCGTTGGCGCATCCTTGAACTTCAGCAAGATGCGGATCTCGTCCAGCGCCATGTCCAGGCCGCGGCAATGCCGGATGAACGACAAACGCTGCGCGTGCGCGTCCCCATACATGCGGTAGTTGCCTTCGCTGCGCTGCGGCTCTGCCAGCAGACCTTCGCGCTCGTAATAGCGGATGGTTTCAACGGGCGTGTTGGTCCGGGTCGCCAGTTCGCCGATCTTCATGCGTGTTCCAGTCCAAAAAAAGTCCGACCCTTGACTCTGTAGTGACTATAGGGTTTTCAATACTGTAACCACCCAACTCCCCATTGACAAGGCCCCATGAAACACCTGACGCTGCCGACCCTGCTACTGGATTTCCAGCACCCCGAACTCCAGGCCCTGCTTGCCGCAAAAGGGCGCCGCGCACGCCGGACTTGCAGAACCCGGCCGTTGACTGGTGTGGCACCCACACCGACATCCAGCGGGACGGCATCAACCACGACGATGAACCGCAGCAACCGCTGCGCCTGACCTGTACCGCCTACACCACCTCCAGTGCAACCAGCTCCGCCACGGTCTGCTTGCGCCGGATCAGCCGGGCCTGGCCGTTGCTCTCCACCAGCACTTCGGGAATCAGCGGACGCGTGTTGTAGTTGGAGGACATGGAGGCGCCATAGGCCCCGGTGTCGTGCACCACCAGCAGGTCGCCCACTTGGGCGGCGGGCAAATGGCGCTGCAGCACCACGCCGCCTTCGCCCTGCGTGAACACATCTCCCGATTCGCACAGCGGCCCGGCCACTACGCAGGGCTGCGCGGGGCCGGTCGTGGGTGTGCCATTGGCGTGGATGATTTCCATGCCGTGGTAGCTGCCATACATGGCCGGACGGGCCAGGTCGCTAAAGCCCGCATCCACCAGCACGAAATGCTGGCTGCCCTGCGCCTTGGTGGCACGCACCTCCGCTACCAGCACGCCGGATTCGGCCACCAGGTAGCGGCCGGGTTCCAGCTCCAGACCCACAGGGTGGCCCAGGTCCTGGGCGATCTGCTGACGCGCAGCATCCCACAGCGAAAAGTAATGCGCGGTGTCGATGGTGGGTTCCCCCACCTGGTAGGGAATGGACAGGCCGCCACCGGCAGAAATGGCCTGCAAATCCATGCCCTGCGCCTTGACAGCGCGCACCAGGTCCACCATGGCGCCGCACACTTCCTGCAAGTGCGTGTAGTCCACACCCGAGCCGATGTGCATGTGCAGGCCCTGCAGCGCCAGGCCGTTGCGGCGCACGGTGGCCAAGGCGGCCAACAGATCGCCATGCCAGATGCCGTGCTTGCTGTGCTCGCCGCCGGTGTTGGTCTTGTTGCTGTGGCCGTGGCCAAAGCCGGGGTTGATGCGCAGCCACACCGGATGGCCAGGGCTTGCCGCACCCAACTGGTCCAGCATGTCGATGGAGCCACAATTGACGGGGATGCCCAGCTCCACTAGGCGCGGCAAGGTGCTGCGGTCCAGCAGGTCGGCCGTAAACACGATCTCGGCATGGCCGTTGTGCAGACCGGGCGTGTAGCCCGCTGCCAACGCTCGCTCGACTTCGCCCAACGACACCGAGTCCACCACCACGCCCAAGCCCTTCATCAGCCGCAGGATGTGGGTGTTGGAGTTGGCCTTTTGCGCAAAACGCACGACGTCAAACTGGCGCAGGGCCGAGACCTGGCGGGTGATGGTGGCGGCGTCATACACCCACAGCGGAGTGCCGTGTTGCTGGGCCAGGGATGCGAGGGTGGAGGGGGTAAAGGGGTTCATGGACAGCATGATCCCAGCCCCGGTCCATTCAATCAATGCCATTTTTGTTGCCGAACTATTCAGTATTGATATAGTTAGCCAATGCCCCGCCCAAAAAAGGTCCCAGCAACACCCCCAGGAGCCTGGGTGGCCGAGCGTTTTGCGCAGGTCAAGGAGGAGCCCGCGCAGCGGGCGGGGGACACGGAGCAAAACGCTCGGCCACCCAGGCTCCGAGCGCGCACAGAACAAGCACCGCTACTGACCCACCGCCAACTAACCCTCTTCAGAGCCATCATGCTGCACGGCAACCTCAGCCGCGCCGCAGACGTGACCAACTCCAGCCAGCCCACCCTGAGCCGCGAACTGGCACGGCTGGAATACCTGCTGGGCTTCGCGCTGTTCGACCGCGTGCGCGGCCGCCTGCGCCCCACCGCCCGCGCCCTGGCCCTGATGCAGGAGGTGGAACGCTCCTTCATCGGCCTGGAGCAGATTGCCGCGCGGGCTCAAGAACTGCGCACTCTGTCCACCGGACGCCTGCGCCTGGCCTGCCTGCCCGCGTTGGCCCACGCGCTGGTGCCCCAGGCCCTGCTGCATTTCAGCAAGATCCTGCCCGAGGCCAGCGTCAGCGTGGTGCCGCTGGAGTCGCCGTGGCTGGAGCAGGCGCTGAGCGAACAGCGCTTTGACCTGGGACTGGGCGAAACCACCGAGGCGCCAACCGGTGTGGAGCTGCGCAACCTGCTGCAAGTGAACGAAGTCGCGGTGCTGCCGGCCGGCCACCGACTGTGCCAAAAGGCCGTGTTGCGCCCGCAAGACTTTGCCAACGAGCGCTTTGTCAGCCTGGCCGAGGGCGACCCCTACCGCCTGGCCATCGACGCCATGTTCAGCGCTGCCGGCGTGGCGCGCGCCACACTGCTGGAGACCGCCAGCGCCGCGGCGGTCTGCGCCATGGTGCAACAGGGCCTGGGCCTGGCCATCGTCAACCCGCTGACCGCGGCGGCCATGGCCGGACCCGCTCTGGCGGTGCGCCCGCTCAGTGTGGCCATTCCTTTCCACGTCAGCCTGCTGCTGCCGCAGGTGGCCACACCCCACCCGCTGCGCGACACGCTGGTGCAGGCCATTGCGCACAGCATTGCCGCACGCGCCGGTTGAATCCCCTATCATCGGAACGCAGGCCCCACCCCGACGTCCCCCAAGCCCTTTTGACCCATGGCCAACACGACCCCATCCCCTTCCCTCGTCGCATTTCGCAACCTGAGCTTTGGTTACGGCGACCACGCCGTTCTGGAGGACGTCTCGCTGCACATTCCGCGGGGCAAGGTCACGGCGCTGATCGGCCCCATGGGTGCGGGCAAGACGACCACGCTGCGGCTGATGGGCGGCGAACAAAAGGCGCAGGCTGGCGAGATGCTGTTTGACGGCCAGGATGTGGGCCGCATGGACCAGACGCAGCTATACGCCGCACGCCGGCGCATGGGCATGCTGTTCCAGTTTGGCGCGCTGTTTGCCGACCTGAACGTGTTTGAGAACGTGGCCTTTCCGCTGCGCGAGCACACCGATTTGCCCGAGGCCCTGATCCGTGACATCGTGCTGATGAAGCTCAATGCCGTGGGCCTGCGCGGCGCCCGCGAGCTGATGCCCAGCGAAGTGTCGGGCGGCATGGCCCGGCGCATTGCGATCGCCCGCGCGATTGCGCTGGACCCCGAGCTGGTGATGTATGACGAGCCGTTTTCCGGGCTCGACCCGATCTCGCTCAAGACCGCGGGGCGCCTGATCCGCCAGCTCAACGATTCAATGGGATTGACCAGCGTGTTCGTGAGCCACGAACTGAAGCAGACGCTGGAGATTGCCGACCATGTGATCGTGCTGGCCAATGGCAAGGTCGCCATCGAAGGCACACCCGACGAAGTTCGTACCAGTACCGACCCCCTGGTGTCCCAATACATCAAGGCCCTGCCGGATGGCCCGGTGCGCTTCCACTTTCCCGGCCTGCCGGTGGACGAGGATTTTGCGCTGGCGGATGGGGAGAATCACAGCAGGACCGCTATCACTTAGATAGCGAAATACACATATTCCACGAGGGCCAGAGGCTCGTTTTGCAACCGGTTACAAAATGAGTCGGGGCCGGCTGGAAATTTCGGTGCCCAGCAGCGAAGATAGCGTTCAGCCTTCGTGGGGTAACTATGCGATTCACATTCAAGACGTTTGCGTGCACCGCCCAGGCGGCTGCCGTCGTGGCACTCGGCGCAGCGGCCTTGCCGGCACACGCCACCAACAGCATTGACGCGACCACCAGGCTGCTGTCGATCGACGCCGTGTCCATGGGCGGCGCGCGCTATGGCCAGGTTCAGGCGATGGTGAACGCCTATGTGCTGCTGGGAGTAGACGGCGGCACGCCAGTGACGGACACCTTTGACGCGGGCACCAACCTGCTGACCCTGGGCAGCGTGAGCTTTCGGGGCGCCACCTACAGCAACGTGCGCGTCACCGTCACTTCGTACAGCCTGCTGAGCGCCGAGATCCTGGGAGGGGGCGAGCCCAAGCCCGGTGTCACTGGCGTGTATGCCAACCTGGCCGCGGGCGCCAGTCTGCATGGCGCCGGCATGTACGACGGCGCACCGATTGGCATTCCCTACGCGGTGGTGGCCGGTAGCCAGCCCAAGGTGGCCATCACCTTCACCGACTACGGCGACGAGAGCGACCCCGGACCTTACCCGGTGCCGGCCGACGCACCGATTGAAGGCGCGCTGGCCAGCGGAGCGGCCTTTGGCGGAGACCGCCATGTGCTGGTCATCGACCGCGATGCCAACCGCCTGTATGAGATGGGCAATGCCTACCCGCAGGCGGGTGGCAGCTGGAGGGCCAGTGGGGGCGCCGTGTTTCACCTGGACTCCAACACCGTGCGCCCCGGTGGCCGGCCCGGCTGGACCAGTGCCGATGCCGCCGGCCTGCCGATTTTTCCGGGCCTGGTACGGTATGACGAGGCATCCAGCGGCGCCATTCGCCACGCGCTGCGCTTTACGGTCAGCAGCACCCGGCGCGCCTATGTGCCACCGGCCACCCATTGGGCCTCCAGCAACACCAGCGCCAATCTGCCACCCATGGGCATGCGGGTGCGCATGGACGGCCTGGTGACGCCCTAACCCGCTGGCGGGCGGGCCAGGTCGGTGTGTTTTTCCTGCAGATACTGGTCGAGATCGAGCTCATGTAACTGGGCGGCGTGCCGCTCGGTCAGCGCAAACCAGGCGCGCAAACGGGCTTCGGTCTGCTCGGCCGCAGTGCCGCTTGCGACGCTGGCGTAGGCCTGCAGGGCCAGGTAGTTGCGCATCACGTTGCGCTCCACCGACCCGCGCTCGCCCTGCACGTACTGGGGGCGACCATCCTTTCCCGTGCCAACCACGGTGAATCCGATCTTGGTGCGCCCGGCAGTCGCCAGGTACACACCCATGGCCATCCTGGCCAGACTGCCAAAGTTGTAGCCGTAGGCAAAGTGCAAAAACGTGCGCTGCCCTTCCAGCGGCGTGGCTTCGAACACGATACGGTAGTCGGATGTGGACAGCGGGCCTGTCGCCGCAACCAGTGCCACACGCAGGTAGTCGGCAGTCGATGCCTCAACCCGCATGGTGTAGGCCATGCTGTAGACCGTGCCCGCAGTGGCGCCCTTTTTGGGGCCTGCAGACAGCATCACCACGTCACCCTGGGCACCGTGGGTGGGCTGGCAGGATCGCACATTGAGATGCAGGAACAACACGCCGCACACCGACTCTGCGGTGCCCAGTACCGAGGCAACACGGGCAAAAGGCAAAGCCATGTCCGCGTACACGTCGGCCGACATGCGCCCACCGGATTCGTTCGAAATCAGGTGCAGCGGCTCACCAAAGGTTTTGGCCTGCAACTGGGGCAACAGCTCGACACGCTTGCCCAACAGACGGGCTGCATCCGCTGGCTCTGCCGCCAACGCGGTCGCGGCGCCCAGTACCAGCAGTACGGCAGTGAAAAGAGAGCGCAGCAGATGGACCAATACGTTATTGGGGCGTCGGCGACACCAGCTGCCACCCTTCCGGGCAGTACTGGGTGTAGGGGTAATACTGCCCCACTGATTTACAGAAATACCATGCGTTCACCGGCTGCGGGGGCGCAGCGGGTGCCACGGGGGCCGGTGCCATGTAGATGGGTGCCGGTTGCACGTAGGTGACGGCCGGAGGTACATAGGTGACCGGCGGCTGCACGTAGACGGGTGGGGGAGCACTGGGCTGGCTTGCAGCGGCGCCGATGACCGCACCGGCAAGGCCAAGGAACAGCAGCGGGGCAATCCAGCCGCCGCCATTGCTGTGCGACTGGTAGCTGCGCTGTGGCCCGTGTGGGTAATACCCTCGGGGACCGTCCGCCAAGGCGCTGCCGCCCATTGCGGCGACGAGCAGCGCGACCATCAGGGTCTTGGGTACAACTTTCATATTCGGCTCCGGTTGGTGGCTTAACGCGTGGACCGCCCCGGCGGTTGACCCTGGCCTAGGGGTTGTGCATGACAGCCTCCACCGTCTGGCGGATCAGCGCCAGCGTGGCTTGCTGGGTGAGTGTGGTGGGCCGCAGGGAACTGGTGGCCAATGACAGCTTGGTTCGCAGCACCGGATCAACGATGGCACGCACCGCAAACGCCGACGGGCGCACCGATTGTGCTACCGCGTTGCGAGACAACACGGCGCAGCCGGCGCCGTCCGCCACCAGATCCAGAATGGCCGATACGCCGTCGATCTCGAGCGCAATTTTTGGGCGACAACCGATGTTGGCCATCTCGGACTCCACCTGCATGCGAATGGCATTGGGCCGGCTGGGAATCACCAGCGGCAATTGGGCCACCTCACGCAGGGCAATAGGCCCGGGCGCCGGGTCCTCCAGCAAACCCGGGGCGCGCATCTGGACCAGCATCAGGTCTTCATCCTGCAGTGCAAGGGTCTCGATTTCGGCGCTGGACTGGGCGTTGTACAGCACGGCAATGTCCAAGCGTCCGTTGACCAGCGAGTCCTGCATGGCAACCGACAGCCCCTCGCTGATGGAAATGGTGGCGTCGGGCATCTGCTGGCGAAACGCCCGCGTCAAGGGCACGGTCAGCATCCGTGCCACGCTGGTGGGCAGGCCCACGGCCACGCGCCCGGCCAGGGAACCCCGTACCCGGCCCAGCTCTTCCTTGGCCCGCTCCACCTGGTGCAGGATGCCGCGGCCATGCGCCAGCAGCAATTTTCCGGCTTCGGTGGGCAGCGCGCCGCGCCCATTGCGCGTCAACAGGGTCTGGCGCAGTTCCACTTCCAACAGGCGCACCTGGCGGCTCAGCGCGGGTTGCGCAATGTCCAGCGCAATGGCGGCGCGGGTGAAGCTGCCGAGTTCGGCGACACGCACAAAATATTCCAGTTGCTTGAGATCCATACCAGCCCATTTGAATAGCTAGGACTTTATTATGCCGATTTGCAATAGCTGCTAGTAGGTGCCCGGGGCTTACCAAGAAACGGGGCGGCGATCAAAATAGCGATCATGCAACCCACCGCCAAGCCTGCACAGGCGCCCCTCACCGGCATCTCCTCCATGGCCACCCGCCAGCTGTTGGCCGAGTTGACAGCGGCCTACACCGCGCGCAGCGGCCAGACCGTGGCCATCGCTTCCGTGGGCGGTGTGGACGCGGCCAAGCGCGTGCAAGCCGGTGAGGCCTTTGATCTGGTCATTCTGGCAAACGACGCCATCGCCAAGCTCGTGGCATCCAGCCACCTGCGCGCCGATAGCCTCGTGAATCTGGTGCACTCCGGCGTGGCCGTGGCCGTGCGCGATGGCACAACGCCACCCGACATCAGCAACGAAGACGCGGTGCGACAAACCGTGTTGGCCGCACCTACGCTGAGCTATTCCACCGGCCCCAGCGGTGTGGCGCTGGCCCAGCTGTTTGCGCGCTGGGGCATTGCGGAGCAGATCAAGGACCGTATCGTCACCGCACCGCCCGGCGTGCCGGTGGGCAGCTTGGTGGCCAAAGGCGAAGTCGCACTGGGCTTTCAGCAGCTCAGCGAACTGATCCATGTGGACGGCATCGCAATAGTCGGCCCGCTGCCACCTGCCATCCAGATCACCACCACCTTTACCGCCGCCATGACAACCCGCTGCACGCGGCCAGCCGATGTGCAAGCCCTGCTGGACTTCATGGTCTCACCGGTGGCAGCAGAAGCCAAGCGCCGCCAGGGCATGGAACCCGCTTGAGATGACACTCCCCCCGTTGCTTGCCCACTGCGTGTGGCCGCATACCCCCTCAAGGGGGCAACGCCAGTGGCTCGGCGAAGCCGGTTCCACGGCGTTCCACGCTTGGACCTTCGCACGCGTTGCGGGTCGTGCCTAGCGGTTAACTATTGAATATTTGAAACTGAGGAGACTTCCATGATCATCGACTGCCACGGCCACTACACCACGGCACCCAAGGCGCTGGAAGCCTGGCGCAACCAGCAGATTGCCGGCATCAAGGACGCATCGGTCATGCCCAAAGTGGCGGACCTGAAAATCAGCGACGACGAGCTGCGCGAGTCGATTGAAAGCAACCAGCTGCGCCTGATGAAGGAACGCGGCTCTGATCTCACGTTGTTCAGCCCGCGCGCCAGCTTCATGGCCCACCACATTGGCGACTTCAATGTGTCCAGCACCTGGGCCGCCATCTGCAACGAGTTGTGCTACCGCGTCAGCCAGCTGTTCCCCGACCACTTTGTGCCGGTGGCCATGTTGCCGCAAAGCCCCGGTGTCGACCCCGCAACCTGCATCCCCGAACTGGAAAAGTGCATCAAGGAATACGGCAATGTCGGCATCAACCTGAACCCCGATCCCAGCGGCGGCCACTGGACCTCGCCACCGCTAAGCGACAAGGCCTGGTTCCCGATTTACGAGAAGATGGTGGAGTACGACATTCCCGCCATGATCCACGTGTCAACCAGCTGCAACGCCTGCTTCCACACCACCGGCGCGCACTACCTGAACGCCGACACGACAGCATTCATGCAGTGCCTGACCAGCGATTTGTTCAAGGAATTCCCCACGCTCAAGTTTTTGATTCCGCACGGCGGCGGCGCCGTGCCCTACCACTGGGGCCGTTTCCGCGGTCTGGCGCAGGAACTGAAGAAGCCGCTGCTCCAGGACCACCTGCTGAACAACATCTTTTTCGACACCTGCGTCTACCACCAACCCGGCATTGATTTGCTGAACACTGTCATCCCGGTGAAGAATGTGCTGTTCGCCAGCGAGATGATCGGCGCCGTGCGCGGCATCGATCCCGAAACCGGCAACTACTACGACGACACCAAGCGCTATATCGAGGCCTCCAAAATCTTGAGCGATGCGGACCGTCACCAGATTTACGAAGGCAATGCCCGGCGCGTGTTCCCGCGTCTGGACGCCCTGCTGAAAACCAAGGAAGCCAAATGAACAACCTAGGCATAGTCCACCGCAACATCACCCGCGCCGACAAAGCGGCCGTCGACAAACTCTCCCGCTTCGGCGTAGCCACCATCCACGAGGCCATGGGCCGCGTTGGCCTGATGAAGCCCTATATGCGCCCCATCTACAACGAGGCCCGCATCTGCGGCACCGCAGTGACGGTGTTGCTGCAACCCGGCGACAACTGGATGATGCACGTGGCCGCAGAGCAGCTGCAGCCCGGCGACGTGGTGGTCGCCGCCTGCACCACCGACAACGCCGACGGTTTTTTTGGCGACCTGCTAGCGACCTCGTTCCAGGCCCGTGGTGCGGTTGGCCTGATCATTGACGGCGGTGTGCGCGACGTCAAAGACCTGACCGAGATGAACTTCCCGGTGTTCAGCAAGGCCATCCATGCCAAGGGCACGATCAAGGCCACACTGGGCTCGGTCAACATTCCGGTGGTGTGTGCGGGTGCGCAGGTCAACCCGGGTGATGTGGTGATTGCCGACATCGACGGCGTGGTCGTCGTGCCCGCGGCCATCGCGCAAAAAGTTGCGGATGCGGCGGAGGCGCGTGAAGCGAACGAAGGCGCCAAGCGGGCCATCTTTGCTTCGGGTGTGTTAGGTCTCGACTACTACAAGATGCGTGAGGGGCTTGAGAAGGCGGGACTGCGTTACGTCGACTAGGCGCCTGGGCGACCGAGCGTTCTGTTCCGTGTCCCCCGCCCTTCGGGCTCCTCCTTTACCTACACAGAACGCTCAGCCACCCAGGCTTACGGCATTTGGTAAAAGTAGCCTCTAGCCCTCACCGATATTGCGTAAGCAGCTATTGTATTGATAGCAACTATTCAGGAACCCTATGGAATTCACCAAGACCCCCGGCTGGCTGGACTGGTATACCGGCCCTAGCAAGCCCCGCTTCCAGTTGCCGCCCGGCAGTGTGGACGCGCACTGCCACGTGTTTGGCCCCGGCGACCAGTTCCCGTATGCGCCGGAGCGCAAGTACACGCCGTGCGATGCGTCCAAGGAGCAGCTGTTTGCGCTGCGCGACCACCTGGGGTTTGACAAGAATGTGATCGTGCAGGCCACCTGCCATGGCTCGGACAACCGCGTGCTGGTGGATGCGCTGAAACACTCCAACAACAAGGCCCGCGGCGTGGCCACTGTCAAGCGCGATGTCACCGACTCTGAACTGCACGACATGCACGCCGCCGGTGTGCGTGGTACGCGCTTCAACTTTGTCAAGCGCCTGGCCGACTTCACTCCGCGCGAGGTGCTGCTGGAGATTGCGAACCGCATCGCGCCGCTGGGCTGGCATGTGGTGGTGTACTTCGAAGCGCAGGACCTGCCCGAGCTGTATGACTTTTTTACCGCGCTGCCGACCACGGTGGTGGTGGACCACATGGGCCGCCCCGATGTCAGCAAGGCGGTGGATGGCCCTGAGTTCGCGCTGTTTGTGAAGATGATGCGCGAGCACAGCAACATCTGGAGCAAGGTGAGCTGCCCCGAGCGGCTCAGCGTCACCGGTCCCAAGGCCTTGAACGGCGAGCAGCGTGCCTACCAGGACGTGGTGCCCTTTGCCAAGCACCTGGTCGAGACCTTCCCGGACCGCGTGCTGTGGGGCACCGACTGGCCGCACCCCAATCTGAAGGACCACATGCCCGATGATGGTCTGCTGGTCGATTTCATCCCGCAGATTGCCACCACGGCGGAACTGCAGCGCAAGCTGCTGGTGGACAATCCCACGCGTTTGTACTGGAGCTAGCCATGTCACTCGACAAACCCTATCTGGACGTGCCCGGAACGACCATCTTTGACGCCGAGCAAAGCCGCAAGGGCTACCACCTGAACCAGTTCTGCATGTCGCTGATGCAGGCCGCCAACCGCGAGCGCTTCAAGGCCGACGAGCGCGCCTACCTGGACGAGTGGGCGATGACCGAGGAGCAGAAGCAGGCCGTGCTGGCGCGTGACCTGAACCGCTGCATTGCGGCGGGCGGCAACATTTATTTCCTGGCCAAGATTGGCGCCACCGATGGCAAGAGCTTTCAGCAAATGGCCGGCAGCATGACCGGCATGACCGAGGACGAATACCGCGCCATGATGGTCGCCGGTGGCCGCTCGGTCGAGGGTAACCGCGTCATCGGCGAAGATGGCAACGCCCAGGCCCACCACCAACCCCAAGGCAGCGCAGGCCAGAAAGTGAAAGCCTGATATGGCCCGCATCACCGCATCCGTTTACACCTCCCACGTGCCCGCCATTGGCGCGGCGATTGACCTGGGCAAGACCACAGAGCCCTACTGGCAGCCGGTCTTCCAAGGCTACGAGTTTTCCAAGCAGTGGATGAAGGACAACAAGCCCGACGTCATCTTCCTGGTCTACAACGACCACGCGACCGCCTTCAGCCTGGACATGATTCCGACCTTTGCCATTGGCACCGCCGCCAGCTACCAGCCCGCCGACGAAGGCTGGGGCCCGCGCCCTGTGCCCGTGGTGCAGGGCCACCCGGAGCTGGCCGCGCACATCGCGCAGTCCGTCATCCAGCAGGACTTTGATTTAACAATAGTCAACAAGATGGATGTGGACCACGGCCTGACCGTGCCGCTGTCCCTGATGTGCGGACAGCCGGACGCCTGGCCGTGCCCGGTGATTCCGTTTGCAGTGAACGTGGTGCAATACCCCGTGCCCTCGGGTCAGCGCTGTTTCAACCTGGGCAAGGCCATTGCCAAGGCGGTAGAAAGCTACGATGAAGACCTGAATGTGCACATCTGGGGGACGGGCGGCATGAGCCACCAGTTGCAAGGGCCGCGTGCGGGGCTCATCAACAAGGAGTTTGACAACGCCTTTCTGGACAAGCTGATTGCCGACCCGGCGGCAGCCGCCGCCATCCCCCACATCGACTACGTGCGCGAGGCGGGCAGCGAGGGCATAGAGCTGGTGATGTGGCTGATCGCCCGGGGCGCTATGAGAGACATAGCAGACCCATCAGCATCCACGAGGGCTATCCACCGTTTTTACCATGTACCTGCGAGCAACACGGCCGTGGGTCATCTGATTTTGGAGAATCGCTGATATGAGCAAGACCATCAAAGTCGCCTTGGCTGGCGCCGGTGCCTTTGGCATCAAGCACCTCGACGGCATCCAGAACATTGACGGCGTCGAAGTCGTCTCGCTGGTCAGCCGCGAGCTGGACAAGACCAAGGAAGTAGCCGCCAAGTACGGCATTGGCCACGTCACCACCGAGCTGGCCGATAGCCTGGCCTTGAAGGAAGTGGACGCCGTCATCCTGTGCACGCCCACCCAAATGCACGCCGCGCAAAGCGTTGCCTGCCTGAAGGCCGGCAAGCACGTGCAGGTGGAGATTCCGCTGGCCGACTCGCTGCAAGGCGCGCAAGACGTAGTCGCCATGGCCCAGAGCAGCGGCCTGGTCGCCATGTGCGGCCACACCCGCCGCTTCAACCCCAGCCACCAGTACGTGCACCAGGAAATCACCGGTGGGCGCTTCAACATCCAGCAGATGGATGTGCAGACCTACTTCTTCCGCCGCACCAACATGAACGCGCTGGGCCAGGCCCGTAGCTGGACCGACCACCTGCTGTGGCACCATGCAGCCCACACCGTGGACCTGTTCGCCTACCAATGCGGAAGCCCCATCGTGAAGGCCAACGCCATCCAGGGGCCTATCCACCCCGTGCTGGGCATTGCCATGGACATGAGCATTCAGCTCAAAGCCGCCAACGACGCCATCTGCACGCTGTCACTCAGCTTCAACAACGATGGTCCGCTGGGCACCTTCTTCCGCTACATCGGCGACAGCGCGACCTACATTGCCCGTTACGACGATTTGTTCAATGGCAAGGACGAGAAGATCGATGTGTCCCAGGTGGACGTGTCGATGAACGGCATCGAGTTGCAGGACCGCGAGTTCTTTGCCGCCATCCGCGAGGGGCGCGAACCCAATAGCAGCGTGGCCAGCGTCTTGCCGTGCTACCAGGTGCTGCACGATCTGGAGTTGCAGCTGGCGGGATAGATTCATGGCGCTGGACGCGGGCGGTGGGCAAGTTCAAATATACTGTAATTATTCACAGCCGCCAACTTTCGAAAGTGCCGCATGACTGACAACAACATTGCGCCTACCGGTCTCTTCACCGACGACAGCCAGGTGACGCGTTGCGTCTGGTGCCGCGCGACGCCGGACTACCAGCACTACCACGACCATGAATGGGGCCTGCCCGTGCACAGCGATGCGCGCCTGTTCGAGAAAATTTGTCTGGAAGGCTTCCAGGCGGGTCTGAGCTGGCTGACCATTCTGAACAAGCGCGAAGCCTTTCGAAAGGCCTTTGCCGACTTTGATATGGACCGGGTCGCCGCGTTTGACGACGCCGACATCACGCGCCTGGTGCTGGACGCCGGCATCGTGCGCCACCGGGGCAAGATCGTGTCGACCATCAACAATGCCCGGCGCGCGCAGGCGCTGCGCCAGGAGTTCGGCACGCTGGCGGCCTACTTCTGGCAGTTTGAGCCAGCCAAATCCGCACGACCGGATCAGATCACCCGCCAGAGCCTGAGCGGCATGACCACATCGGCGGAGTCCATCGCACTGTCCAAAGACCTGCGCAAGCGCGGATGGAGTTTTGTAGGGCCCACCACCGTGTATGCCTTCATGCAGGCCATGGGCATGGTCAACGACCATATCGAAGGCTGCGCCGCCCGCGAACGGGCATTGACGGCGCGCGCGGCGTTCCAGCCCCCAAAGACAAGCGTCAGCCGTGGGCCTGCAACAGGTGTTGCAAATGCTTGAGCAAGGCGGTCTTCAGCGCCTTGGGCTTGACGATCTCAAACTCCAGCGACAGGCGCGCCAGGTCACGGGCAAACGCGGGTAGATCGTCGATTTGCGCATCCAGACGGATGCGACCCCGGTGCGCGGTCAGCGTGCCGATGCTGGCCGACATCACCCGCCGCACTGCGGCCTGATCGGCGCGAAACAAAATGGCAACGGTATGCGCGCGCGGCAGCGTCGCAATCGATTCCCGCAGGTACTGCAGCACATCGAAAGCGGGGGGCCTGCCAAACGACTGGGGCAGCGCGTGCACCGCACCCACGCGGTCCAGCCGGAACGAGCGCAAGCCCTGGCGCAGGTGGCAATAGCCCACCACATACCACGCGCCATACAGGTAGCCGACTCCATACGGGTCGACCGCCCGCTCGGTGGTGCTGCCATCCAGCGCGCAATAGGTCATCTGCAGGCGCTGCGCCGCGCTGGCGCAGCGCGTGATCTCGGCAAAAAAAGCACTGCCGCTCTCGGTTTGCGGGCGCGTCAGGTCCAGTGCGACGACGGCGTGCAGGTCACCCATCTTGCGTTTGAGCGACACCGGCATCACGCGGTCCAGCTTGGCCTGTGCGCTGGCCACCGCGGGCGTCATGTCGCGCAGGCCCAGCTCACCCGCCACGCGCAGGCCGACCGACAGGGCCAGGGTTTCATCGTTGCTGAACATCAGCGGCGGCAGTTTGTAGCCGGGCATCAGCGCGTAATGGCCGTCACGCCCGCGCTCCGCGCGTATCGGCACGCCGAAGCGCTCCAGCTCGACGATGTAGCGGCGCACCGTGCGGCGCTCCACGCCCACCATGTCCGCCAGCTGTGCACCACTCAGGCGGGGGTGTGATTGCAGCAGTTCGAGCACCGCCAGCACACGCTGCAGAGGTTTTTCCATGGGTGGCATGGTACGCCGATATAGGCCACAAGCTGTCCTATATGGAAACTAGACTGCGTCCATCTTTCTTCACCAATGGGCGAACACACATGGCACCCGATCTCTGGCTTTACTTTCTGGCGGTGCTCGCGGTGATCCTGCTACCCGGCATGGACATGGCGTTTGTCATGGCCAGCAGCCTGGCTGGTGGCCGCCGTGGGGCCACCAGCGCGGTGTTGGGCATTGCCAGCGGGGGCGCCATCCATGTGGTCGTCGGCGCCACCGGCATGGCGGCGCTGATGGTCGTATTCCCCCAGCTGTTTCGCGCCATGCTGTTGCTGGGCACGCTGTATCTGCTGTGGATAGGCTGGGGCATTTGGCGCAGTGCGGATGCCGCGCCTTCGCAAGAGGCGGTGGCACCGCCGTCCAGCGCTGCCGTCTACCGGCGCGCAGTCACCACCTGTCTGCTCAACCCCAAGGCCTACGCCTTCATGTTCGCCCTGTTCCCCGCGTTTGTGCGCAGTGACGCGCGCTCGCTGGTCGCGCAGACACTGGCACTAGGCCTGATCACGGTGGGCACACAAATCGTGGTCTATGGCACGGTCGCCGCGCTGGCCGTGCGGACCCGCGCGGTGATCCAGGCCCGCCAGAGCCTGATCGCTCGGGCCATGGGCGGCATGCTGATCGTGAGTGCGCTGCTCACTGCAACGCAGGCCTGGGCCGGGTAGGCGCCTAGCCGCTGCGCCGGGCCGCCCCAAGCAAGGCTGCGCCCCCGTGGGGGGCAGCGACCCACACACAGTGGGGGAGCGTGGGGGCTAGTTAGCGCGGCATGTCGTAGTCCAGCCGCTCGACCTTGCCGCGCCAATAGGGCATGCGGCCGGTGGGAGGGGTCCACGCCACCTCGGCAACTTGGGGCACCAGCATGCCACTGTGCGCCTCGTATTTGGCAAGGCGCACATCCCACGGCGTGGGCACCATCGCCCCATCCACCAGGGCACTGCGCTCGGTGCTGCTGATGCGCTCCACCAGTCCGTCGGCGCTGAACACAAAGCGCAGGGTCACGGTGATAGTGCCGTCCGTCAGCGTGGCGTCCGCCGTCTGCGCATCCACCGGCTTCCACTGCGCACCCTGGCTGGGCAGCAAGGCGGTCGGGTACCAAACGGCCTCAGCCACATAGCGGATCAGTTCGCCGCGGGCGATCTCCCCCGTTCCCTCGATACCCCCCATGTCAAACAGCCCGATGACCGAGGGTTGCAAGCTGCCAACGCCGGCCACATAGGCGTCGACGACCCGCACCGTGATGCCGCCCGCCATGACGATGGACGCATCCCACACAAAACCGGGGCGCTGGGTGGCGACCCGCTGACGGGCGGTGAACGGCTCCCATTGCTCGGTCAGGGTGCCGCGGTTCATGCTGCCGGTCTGCTCCATGTACAGCCCGCGCACGATGGGCTGGTTTGGATTGAGCACCTTGGAAAAGTAGCGCCGCACCACTGGCGGCAGGCTGGCCAGCTCCGCTTCGTCGTAGCGCTCGGGGCGCGCCTTGGCTGGGGCCGTGGCAGCCTCCAGCGCCGCCAGGCGCGCGTTGGTGGCATGGGTCCAGCGCGAATGCCCCCACAGCCCCAAAACCAAAGCCACGGCGAACAGCGTGAACACCACAATCTTGGCCCACTTCAGCACCACCACCAGCCGCTTGGGCCGCAGTGGCGCGTAGCTGGGCACTACAAAATTGCGCAGGGCTGGGGCCGCGTCTTCTTGCGGAGGCTTGGTATCAAGGGTCATGGGCGCACGGCTTGGTGGTTGTTCGATACAGATGTTGGCAGTGCCAACGCCACCAAGCTTACATGGGATCGCAACACCCATCAGTTCGCTTGCGGTCTGATGAGGCAATCAGTCAGCGCAAGAACTCACATCAATGCCAAACGAGGGTGCACAGAAAAGGACTCGTGCCAATTCACTGCGACGGCTTGTCACTACGCACCTTCATGTTCACCCGCAGCCCATCGCTCATCGGCATACCAAGATTCACACCGTTGGGCGGAATCGGTGATTCGAACCATTTCGCATACATCGCGGAGAATTCCCCGGTCTTCATCAACCGGGTAATGGTTCTATCGACCAATTTCTTGAATGCGATATCGTCCTTGCGAACCATGCACCCATAGGGCTCCACCTGCAAGGTGTCGCCGACCACAGTCAATGCACCGGGATTTTTCGAATTGGCCATCAAACCAAACAAAAGAATGTCATCCATCGCGAACGCCACGGCCTGACCATCCTCGACCAACCGCAGCGCATCTGCATAGTCCTTGCCGAAGATGACCTGTACGTTGAGACCCTTCTCTTCGCTTAGCTTCTTCAATACCTTCTCATTGGTACTGCCAGCGATGCTGGCCACCGGTTTGTTCGCCAAGTCGGTGTAGTTCTTGATATTCGACGACTTCTGCACCAGCAAGCGGGTTCCCGTATAAAAGTGGCTGATTGCAAACGCGACGTCTTTGCCGCGTGCGGAATTATTGGTTGTCGACCCGCATTCAAGGTCGTAGCTTCCGTCCATCAGCTTGGGGATGCGGTTCTGCGCATTGACGGGAATTTTCACAACCTCAAGATAGGGTTTCTTCACCTCTGTCTTGATGTCATCCACAATGGCCTCCGTGATGTCCACGGCAAACCCTACCGCCTTGTGCGGGCTGAGCATGTAGCTGAAAGGCACTGCGGACTCGCGATAGGACACCGTGACTTTGTTGCTGTCAGAGATTTTCTTCAACGTCTGTGCGCCGACTCCGGCCCCGACCGTCATCAGTCCTGCACCCAGAAGCGCAGCTGACATGAGAGTGAGTACTTTCATGGCGGACTCCTTTTCTTTTTAAAAAATACAAAGCCGTAAACCCATACTAGGCATTGAAAGTGAATTTTCTTTGATGCCCATCAAAGCAAATGAACCTGCTTTCAACTAGTGGCAGCAGCCATACAACCCCCTACAATCACGCCCTTTGCCAGCCCGCCCCCAAGACATGCACATCGTCGTCAATGAAGACCTCAAAGCCTATATCGATCCCCTGACACCCGAAGAGCATGAGGCCCTGGAGCGCAGCCTGCTGGCAGAAGGCTGCCGGGACGCACTGGTGCTCTGGGGTGACGTGCTGGTGGACGGCCACAACCGTTACGGCATCTGCCAGCAGCACGGCATTCCGTTTCAAACCCTGCAGAGCACAGTATTCAAGACCACCGAAGATGTGCACCTGTGGATGATTGACCAGCATCTGGGGCGCCGCAGCGTGTCGGACTTCCAACGCGGTGTGTTGGCACTGCGCAAGCGCGAGATTTTGAACGCCAGGCGGCTCCAGGCTGCGTCTCCGGCGGAATCGGATCCTGTGCCGCTTGCCCCGGTCGACGGGCTAAAGAGCCGGGAAGGCATCGCCAAGGTGGCGCGCCTGAGCAGCAACCAGGTCGTGCTGATCGAGAAGATTCAAAAGCAGGCAGCACCCGAAGTCGTGGCCGCAGTAAAGTCCGGCGCCATCTCGATCAATGCGGCCGCGGCCGTTGCATCCCTGCCTGAGCAAGAGCAGGTTGCTGCCGCGCTGGGTGGCGCAGACGAGCTTCGCCAAGCCGCCAAACGGGTGCGCGAGACCCGCAAGCGCCCACCGGCCGCAGAGCCCGGCACATCCGCACCAGACACGGTGGAGGCGCTGCGCGCTCGCATCGCGGAATTGGAAACCGAGAACGCCAAGCTGCGTCAACAGTTGGCAGCCTTGGCACACTAATCGCTATTTATTTCTTGACCGCCTTCGCCGTCCGTGGCGGCTTGGCAGCGGGCAATGGGGCCTTGTCGCCCTGATCCAGGCACATCAGCGTATCGACATACGACATGAATCGGTTCAGGTAGTCGGGCGAGATGTCGCGCATCAAGGCCAGTGAACGCAACGCCACCACATGCGAGTTGATAGGCCCGGCGTTCTTGGGTGCCTGACCCAGTGCCTGCACAACCTGCTTCTCGGCGCTGAGCCGGGACCAGGTGTTTCTGAAATACCGCACAGACTTCAGTTCAACGCGTGGGGCCATGGCGGTGTTCCACGGGTGGTCCACTTTCTCCGGGGTCTGCTGGGCCATGCGGCGCACCAGGTCACCCAAAGTCTCAGGGTGTGCGGCCGGGTCTGAACCGGCGACGGAATTCATTTGCGCGTCGCTCCGTGCCTGTTCCACGCGCTGTCGCAAGGCCAGCACTGCTTCCGCCAGCTTGCCGTCGAGGATGTGCCTCACGCGGCCCTGGTGGGTGCCGGCACGCTGGGCCAACACCTCGATGTAGTGGAAGCGCACCGGATCGAATCGGTCGGCACCGTCCTGTCGCAAAGCATCAATCGCATTCATGAAGGTGCCAACTTTGCCTGGACGGCTTTGGGTACAGGCGCCATTTCCACGCGCCGGTTTTGCGCGCGCCCGCTTTCGTCCCCATTGGAGGCTATCGGTTGTTCCGCACCAAAGGCCGCCGCAAACACCATGGAGGACGGCATGCCCGCATCGATCAAGGCGCGCGTGACGGTCAATGCCCGCTGCGCCGAGAGCTCCCAGTTGTCCTCGAACTGGCTGTTGCCGCCGCGTATCGACTTGTTGTCGGTAAACCCGCTCACCATCAGCAACTCATCGCGGGCCGTCAAATACGACTTCAGCGGCGCCACCAGGGTGCTGAGCAGTTGCCGCCCTTCAGGCTGCAACTGGTCCGAATTCATCGCAAACAGCACACGCCCGCTGATGCCGATGCGCCCGTTGGTCAGCGTGATGCGCCCGGTGGACAGCGGAATCGCCAAGGCCTTCTCCAGCGTCATGCGGCGCTGTTCTTCGATCTGGCGTTTCTTGACCTCGTCCTCCAGCTGCGTGGCCATCTGCAACTGGACCACCAGCACGCCGACAAGCAGCAGCACAAAGGCGCCCAACAGACCCGACATCAGGTCACCAAAAACAGCCCACACCGGCGCCGTTTGCTCCATCCCTGCGTCCGTATCGTCCATGCTCAGGCAACCTCTTCGGCTGTCAGCGCCTGCTTGGCTGGCAGTTGGCGCAGTTCTTCAAACACTTCCTTTTGCGACATGATGCTCAGGTCAATGATCTCGCGCGCCTGTGCCACGTAGTAGGCCAGTTGCTCGTCGCTACGCGCCATGGATTTGTCCATGGCGCCCTCAATGCGCTGCAGGTTGGCAATCAGCTTCTCGTTGGCATCATTGAAGGAGCGCACCGCAAAGCTGAACGACTCGCTCAGCGCCGATACCTCCACCGCGCTGCTGGTGACATTGGCGGCAATGTCGGCAAGCTTGTCGGCCTCCGCGTCCACCTTCTCGGCAAACTGGCTACCGGCATGGCCGAGTGCCACCGCCGAGGACGCGACCAGCGAATCGATGACCGCCCGCTGTTCCACGGATGCGTGGTTGATGGCATCCAGCAAGGAGCTCAAGGTGGCCATGATGCGGCTGCGTTCTTCCAGCAGCTCGTTGTCGCGCGCGGCGCTGCTGGACACCTCTTGGCGCAATTTACCAATCACTTCGGCCGCGGCATGTGGCGCCTCGGAGGCGGTTTCAATCAAGCGGGTGATCGGGTCTTCCAGCGCGGTGCCCAAGGTCGACAGATGCTGGGTCAGCGCGGTTTGCAGTTCGCCCAGGCGCTCCACTGCGGCTTTGCCACGCAAGGCCTCTTCATCCCTCAGCGCGGAAAGTTCATCACGCAACATGCCAACGGCCTGGTCCATGCGTTCGTTGTGCTGCTGGGTCCAACCCGCTTCGCTGGCGATACGCGAGCGCACCAGTTCCTCGGAACTCGCCATCAATTTCGCAATATCGTCCAGCGTTTTGCCGGCGTTGGCCTGCGCGCTTTCGGTGATGCCCTGGGCGGTTTGGGTCCAGGTGTTGCAGATATCCTGTTGCTGCGCCAAGGTGTGCGCACCCGCTTGCTGCCATTCCTGCTTCAAGGTCACGGCCATAGCCTCCAGCGATCCCATCCAGGCCTCCAGGCGCTGGCGATCGCCCACAGTGTGGTCAGCCTGCAGCGTGGCGTAGGCCTCTTGCACGGCAACCAACAACGCTGCGGAACGTTGCGCAAAGGTCTGGCCAAATGTGTCCAGCGAACGGTCCAGCCCGGCGACCAATGTCGCTTGGGTGCGCTCCTGGTTGGCCAGCGCTGCCGTCCAGGCATCGGCCACCGTTGACGCAGTCGCGCCGAACCGCGCAGTCAAGCCATCGAGCTGCGTCTGCGTGGTGTCCACCATGCGTTCGTGCAGCAACTTGGCTTCTTGCGAGATGCCTGCCATGGCGGTTTCAAACACGGGCTGGATGCTGGCCCCCACCGCATGCGCGCTTTGGCTCAGGCTGTCACGCAAGGATTGGCCGACCGAGCTTGCCAGCGCGGTGTAGACGCCTTTGACATCGCTGTGAAAGCTCTCCTGGTTGCTCAGCAAGCGGTCGTTCAACTGCTGGCTCATGCGCTCCATCTGCGCCATCATGGCCTGCATCTGATCGACCACCGCAGGCAAGGCCTGGGATTGCAACTGCAGCGCCTTGTAGGTCTCCTGGCGCTGGTGCGTCAGTGAAAAACCACGCAAGCTCGTGGTCGCAATGGCCGTGTCCAGCAGTTGCGCGGCCACCAGTCTTTCGCGGCGGCTGACGGCCGACATCAGGCCCAACATGGCCGACGTGGCCACACCAGCAACAGACGTGCCAAACGCCAGCCCCAGGCCTTTGATGGGTGCGGCGAATGCCGAGCGTATGGCCTGCAGATCGGTTGTGCCTTCCAGCGCAAACACGGCCCCATTGAGCGTGACGACCATGCCCAGGAAGGTGCCCAGCATGCCCAGCATCACCAGCAGACCCACCAGGTAGGGGGTGAGTGCGGGGCCGGGCAAGCCGACGCGTTCGCCCTCAATGCGCAGGCGCACGGGATTTTGCAGGGAGGCAGGCACGCCGGCCAGCCATTCCCCCAGGCTTGGCAGTTGGGCCGGAATCGCGGCCAGCGCCGTGGTCAAGGTCGCGGTGGCCTGGCGAAACCGGTGCAGTTCCAGTGCGCCGAACCCATAGACCGCAGCAATGATCACGGTCATCACGAGCGCCAAAACATTGGAGCCCAGGAATCCGGTTGCCACCCACACGACGGCCGCGGCGCCCAACGCAAAAGCGCCTGCAAAGAATTGTTTGTTCATACGTGTTGTGATTTCTCAGAATTGAATGCTTCCAGCAGGCCGATGGTCGGCTGCAGGCGCAGGTCCAGCTCCGCCAGGAGCACCGCCTGCAACTCGCCGCAAAAGCGCGCCAGCCAGGCACCAGGCTTCATCCATGCATCCGGGTTGTCGTCGGTCTGCCGCGTCGCGAGCAACGCCTGTTGGTGCGCCTTGCGCAGGTGGTGAAAGCGCTTTTCGAGCAGTGAAGGAATGGTTGACAACAGCCTGGCTTCGCGCTCACCCAGGATGCCGTCAAACGCGGCATCCAGCGCGGCCAGCTGCTGGAGTTGCGGAGATGCCATGGCAACACTCTCCCGCACCCTGGCCCGCAAGCTGCGCACGCCGGACTCCATGTCGCGCTGGTGGGCCTGGTGGTATCGCCGAAAAGGCGTATAGGCCTTCACATCGTCAAGGGGCGCTTCCAGCTTTGGCAAGGCCAGTTCCGAGAGCACCCTGGCGGTGCTGGTCGCACTGCTCCTGGTGATCGTGTTTTCCATGCCGATCCGCATCCTGGCGAACTCATCACCCAGCGAGACGCCCGCAGTGGATTGCAGCGCAGGCTGTGCCTGCGGCGCGTTCGCCGTGCCGGCCTTGTGCACACCCGTCAGGTGGATAGCATCCGAAAAATCAATCCACAGCCCCAGTTTCTCTGCAAAGGCAGCCGCCGGCTCGGCCGTCTCCAGAACGGCCAAATCGGCAAGGGTACGAATGAGTTTGGAGCTATGAAAGTTGGTACGCGTCAGGGCTCGCGTCATAGGTAGGTGGGGTCCAGGTCAGCGCATCAACAACGGATGATGGGGCGGCGATTTTACCTTGGGAACGGAAGGGCGCCGATGGGCGGCTATCCAGGCAGACAGTTTGGTCGATCAAATCGACCGTTCGGGGACAAATGCAGTGCGTTGGAGAGATGCTCGCTAGGCAAACCGGATGGGATCACCTACAGTAACAGCGTCATCTTCCCGAACCGCACCGTGCATGCCGTCGCTCACACACACGTCCCTTTCCTCCCGCCCAGACACCTGGCAAGACGCAGCAAAGCTGATCGCCGGGTTCGCACTGTTCTGGGCGGTGTCCGCCGGGCTGCTGTACTTCGCGGTACCGGGCCTGGATTCCTTCGGCAGGCTGCTGATGCTGCATGAGAGCGGCGGTACCGCCATCGTGGTCTGCATACTGCTGATCAGGCGTTCCCACTGGTTTCCAAAGGTCAGCCCCATGACCCAATGGCTGCTCACTGGGGTCATCGCCGTGCCAACGGGCTACATCGTCGGCCATGCACTTACCTTCCTGATTCTCGGTGAGCCGATCCGTTTTGTCAGCCAGGGGCAGGATCGTTTGATCCCCCTCGTTTTTACGGTGCTGGTCGCGGGATTCGGCCTCTATTTCTTTGCCACACGCGAGCAGCTTGCCAGTGAGGCCGCGGTGCGGTCGGAGGCCCAGCGTCTGGCCGTCGAATCGCAATTGCGCATGCTGCGGGCCCAACTGGAGCCGCACATGCTGTTCAACACCCTTGCCAATCTGCGCTCGCTGGTCAGCGAGGATCCCAAGCAGGCGGAAATCATGATCGACAGACTGATCATCTATCTGCGCAGCGCTCTGGCAGCCTCACGCACCGAGTCCACAACCCTGAACCGCGAGTTCACCCAACTGCGCGCCTATCTGGACATCATGTCCGTGCGCATGGGACCACGCCTGGCGTATCGCCTTGAACTGCCCGTGGAACTGGAGCAAACCAGCATTCCGCCCATGCTGCTGCAGCCTCTGGTAGAAAACGCGATCCGGCACGGCATTGAGCCCAAGGTTGGCAGCGGGACCATTGACGTGATCGCGTGTCGCACAGAAGCTGGCATCGATATTTCGGTGACGGACTCCGGTATCGGTCTCCCCCCGGATGAAGAACCGTCGATGGCGCCCGACACCGTAAGCGGCAGCTACGGTCTGTTGCACGTCCGTGAGCGCCTCGCGGTCATCTACGGGGGTCAGGCCAGCCTGACCCTCCGCCGTCGCGCATCCACCGGTGTTTGCGCGGTCGTCAGCATTCCAGCCTGAGGGTCCCCAAATGACTACTGCCGCACCACCCGTTGCCGTGATCGCCGAAGACGAACCGGTGCTCGCGCGAACCCTGTCACGCATGCTTGCCGAGGTCTGGCCAGAGCTTCACATTGCGGGCGTCGCGGAAGACGGCCTCAACGCCATTGAACTGGCGCTGGACCGCACACCCGACGTGATGTTTCTGGACATCAAGATGCCCGGAAAAACCGGGCTTGAAGTGGCAGAAGCGGTTGCCGATGAGTGGCCCCAGGAGAAGGCGGCGCCTCTCTTTGTCTTTGTCACCGCCTACGATGAATTCGCCATTCCTGCATTTGAGCGCGCTGCCGTTGACTACCTCTTGAAGCCGGCCACGGTGGAGCGATTGCAGGTCACAGTTGATCGGCTCAAGCAGCGTCTAACAGAGCGCGCGCAAGTACCGGATGCAGGCGAGATGGCATCGTTGATGCAACGGGTGCAGTCGATTTCGACATCCGCCAGTGAATTGCCGGCGCGGATCACCGTGATTCGCGCCGGCGTGGGCAACACGGTGCGCATGATTCCGGTCGCCGACGTGATCTGTTTCGAGGCCACCGAGAAATATGTGAACGTGGTAACCGCCACGGGTGAGGCACTCGTACGCATGAGTCTGCGTGAACTGTTGGCAAGGATTGACGCCACCGGCTTCATGCAGGTGCACCGCAGCGTGCTGGTCAACAGCGGCAGCATTCTCAGCGCAACGCGGGACGAAAATGGCCACTACAGCCTCTGCATGCGCGGGTTGCAGCGTCCGCTCAGGGTCAGCCGGGCCTTTGGCCACTTGTTCCGGGCGATGTAAGGACCACAACTTCCTATTCAGCGGGTTCAGCCGCGCATGCGTTCGAGTGATTGGACCCGGATCTCAAAGTCATAGGCATCGACGGACTGCGCCAGATAGCGTTCTTCTGCGCTCGGCGACTTGGCGTTGACCAACTGCATCAGCATTTGCAACAAGTATTTCATGAGTAACTCCTAATCCATTGAACAGATGGGTGCCTCTGGAACCACGACGAGGTCGTCATACCAGAGACACTTGGACCTATGCCGTGGCGCAGGCGCAAGAGGGGCCGCATGTGCACTGCGGCTTGCAGACGCAAACCTGCTGTACGACGGCCTTTTGGCAGCCACAACCACAACCCTGGCCGGAGCAGGTGGAGCAACGGCAGGTATCTTGGTTCACTGGGTTCATAAAGAAAGTCCTTCGGGTTTTCGACGGCGAGATGTCTTCGATGGGTGGACTTTCCGTGATGCTGCTTCTGAGCGCCAGGCGTTTGAGACGAGTGGTCTCTTTGGGTGCGCGAGCGATCGCGTGGCTCGACCGAATGGTGCGCGCCGGATTTCTCGCTGAAAACACAGTGGCTCCAAGCCCGGAACCATTCGGTCGCCGCAACACACCATTGCCGGTCCGAACCAGACCGGTCATCGCAATGCGCTATCGCTGGAGGTCTTTCGCAACGACAGTTCACTCCAGCAAGGGCATGTTTCCTTGCACAACCACTGACCCCACCCTTTATCACTTCAGGAGTTCTGACCATGCACCGCCTCTTTGCTTCCATCTTCTCGCTTGTAGTCGCATTGCTGACCACCGCCTGCGCTGCGCCAGCCGACCTGGACCTCGCCCTGACACACGCCACGCTTGAAAAGAAATTCGTCGTGACCCTGCAACCCCCAGCCACCCCTGCGGCCATCAACCAGATCCACTCCTGGCGCATCCAGGTGGCATCACCAACCGGTGTGCCTGTCACCCATGCACGCATCGCTGTGGACGGTGGCATGCCGCAGCATGGCCATGGATTGCCGACACGACCCCAGGCAACGCAGGAGTTGTTCGATGGAACCTACCTGCTGGAAGGCATGAAGTTCAGCATGACGGGATGGTGGGAAATCAAGCTTGCCATCCAGAGCGCAGAAGGCTCCGACACCGTGACCTTCAATACCGTGGTGGCAGCGCCCGTTGTGGCGCGCTGATCAGCACCGTAACACTCCAGGAGAACACCATGCGCACAGAAAGATTGCTTGCGACCACTTTGGGAATCGTGTTACTGGTCATCGCCCCGGGTGTGAGCGGACTGGCCTTTGGCACCGGGAATCCGGCGCCGCCTCCACGCGACCAGTGGAGCGCAACCGAAGTGGGCGTTCTGGCCTCGCTGAGGCTAAGCCAGTTGCCACCAACACCATCGGATCCGTCGAACGCTTTCGAAGCCTCGCCCGCCGCTATCGATTTCGGGCGACGCCTCTTCAACGACAAGCGCTTCAGTCAAAACCAGGCGGTATCGTGCGCCAGTTGCCACGACGCCAAGAAGCAATTCCAGGATGGCTTGCCCGTTGGCAAGGGGGTTGGTACAGGCGCCCGTCGTACCATGCCCATTGTTGGTAGTGGGCACAGCCCCTGGCTATTCTGGGATGGGCGCAAAGACAGCCTGTGGGCACAAGCCTTGGGGCCGCTGGAGGATGCCGTAGAACATGGCGGCAATCGCACCCGCTACGCCCAACTCGTGCAGACCCACTACCCAACCGCGTACGAGAAGACATTTGGGAAGATGCCTGCCTTGCCGGGTGCACCCGTGGACGCAAGCCCAACCGGAACGCCGACCGAGAAGGCCGCATGGAAGGCCATGGACGCGGGCACCCAGCAGAATGTCAATCGCGTGTTCGCCAACCTAGGCAAGGCGATCGCATCCTTTGAAAAGACACTCGCCCACGGCGAGACGCGATTTGACCAGTATGTCGAAGGCATGGTGCGCGGAGACCGCGGTGCGCAGCGGTTTCTGAGTCCACAGGAAGTCGACGGCCTGCGGGTCTTTATCGGCAAGGGACAGTGCGTGACCTGTCACAACGGACCATTGTTCACCGACCAGAGTTTTCACAATACCGGCGTACCGCCACGGGATGCGGGAAAACCCGATCCGGGTCGCGCCGCGGCCATCGCCAAAGTCCAATCGGACGAGTTCAATTGTCTCGGTGCATTCAGCGACGCCAAGGCCGCGCAATGCCAGGAGCTGCGTTTCCTGACGACCGACGACCCATCGCTGGTGGGAGCGTTCAAGACGCCCAGCCTGCGCGACGTGGCACTTCGACCGCCGTTTATGCACGCCGGGCAGTTCGCGTCCATGGAAGAAGTCATTGCGCACTATGTGCGTGCTCCGGCGGCGGCGGTCGGTCACACGGAACTGGCACACGGTGCCCCTGGTCACACGGAGCGCAAGCCGATACGCCTGTCAGACCAAGAGATCAAGGCACTGGTCGCATTTTTAGGTTCTCTTTCCGGACCGGTCCTGGAGGTCGCAGCCAGGAAGTGAGTGACACGACTCAGGTATCGAGCTCGGGGTAGTACCGGAAGATGCCGGTCTCGTTGAACGGAAGGCGGCGCTCGCTTTGCAAATACGCCGCCACGCGGCGATGCTGTGCCACGCGGTCACGCAGCGCCATCACGCGCGGTGTCTTCTTCGCGGTGCGCCGGGTCGCCTTGGGGAAGGCATAGAGCAGGCCCTCGACCAATTGAAACAGTGACAGATCGGCATAACTGAGCCGTGCACCCACCAGGTGCTTGTCGCCCTTGGGGTTGCGCGCCAGCACGGTCTCCAGCCACCCCAGGAACTTGGGAATACGCTGGGTGCGAAACGCCTCGGCCGCCTTGGCGGCTTCCGGCTTCTGGTCCTCGTAATACAGCCCTGTGCCGACAGGGTGGTGCGTGTCGTGCGCCTCGCTCACGGCGTCGGAAATCGTCAGTTGAATCTGATGCGTCCAGATGCGGTCGGCTTCACTGGCGCCCACCAGTTTGAGCCGCGGCCCCAGGTACAGCAGGATGGCAGCGGTCTGCGCAATCTCCAGCTTTCGGTCGACCAGCACCGGGCAGGCAAAGGGCGGGCGCACGGCCGAGGTGTCTTGCAGGCATCGCATCAGCGCTGGCATGCCCTGCCCTTGCGCCGCGTCACCGCGCGCCACGTCCGTGTAGGGTGCACCGGCCGCTTCCAGCGCCAGGCGGACAAATTCTCCGCGGCCCTGCAGGCCGGGCCAGTAATAGAGTTGGTAAGCCATGGCCCATGGTAGCGCCGAACCAGCCCACGGTGCGCCCTGCAACACTACGGTATATTGACCTCCATTCAAAAGGGGCCACAGGATGAGCGCAATCGGAAACGTTTTATGGTTTGTGTTCGGCGGATTCCTGATGGGCCTGGGCTGGTGGTTCGCGGGCTTGCTGTGCGCCATCACCATCATTGGACTGCCGTGGGCCAAGGCCTGCTTTGTGATTGGTCAGTTTGCCTTTCTGCCGTTTGGCAAGGAGGCCGTGAACCGCGCAGTGCTCAGCGGCGTGGAAGACATTGGCACCGGAGCACTCGGCACGATTGGCAACGTCATCTGGTTCATTGTTGCCGGCATCTGGCTGGCCATAGGCCATATCACTGCCGCCCTGTGCTGCTTTGTCACCATCATTGGCATTCCGTTTGGCGTCCAGCACCTCAAGCTCGCCGCGCTGACGCTGGCCCCGGTGGGCAAGACCATCGTGGCCAAACGAACGCCTATTTGAACTGCAGCTTGGCGCCGTTCAGTGGCACGGCCGTCAGGCTGTTCTTGGGCGAGCCGTCAATCAGCTTGTCGGTGTAGGTCAGGTACAGCAGCACCTGCCTTGCCGGGTCCACCATGCGCACAATGCGCATCTTCTTGAACAGGATGGAGCGGCTTTCGCTGAAGACTTCTTCGCTCTTGGGTATGGGCGCCGTGGAAGAGATCGGCCCGACCTGTCGGCAGGCAATGGAAGACTCTGACTTCTCCGTGGCTACGCCCAGCGCCCCCTTCAGACCGCCCGCCTTGGAGCGGGACACGTAGCAGGTAATGCCCGCAACCTTGGGGTCATCAAAAGCCTCCACCACAATCTTGTGGTCTGGGCCGAATAACTTGAAGGCTGTGTCCACCTCGCCGATTTGCTGCGCGATGGCGGCGGATGCAAATGGGATGGACAGAGCCAAGGCGATGAGATGATTGGGTTTCATGGGGCTAATGTAGGTCCTTTCACATCAGTCAACTCTCAGGGCTGGTAACGAACCCGGTAGATTGCGCCGGCCTGGTCGTCACTGATCAGCAGGGCGCCATCCGGCATGACGAGCACGTCGACCGGCCGGCCGCTGACGGTCTCCTTGCCGGCGCCATCCTTGCGCAGCCAACCGTCAACAAAGGTTTCCTGTCCCAGCACCTTGCCCTGCGCATCGAGTATCACCCGTACGACCCGGTAGCCGACTTTGGAGCTGCGGTTCCACGAGCCGTGTTCCGCAATGAAGATATTGTTGCGATACGCCAGGGGGAACTGCAGCCCGTTATAAAAGCGCATGCCAAGCGACGCCACATGCGCACCGAGCTTGACAACGGGCCCAGTGAATTCCGAGCATCGGCGTTTGCCGCCGAATTCCGGATCGGGCAAATCGCCCTAGTGGCAATACGGATAGCCGAAATGCTGACCCGGCCTTTCCACATGGTTGAGCTCGTCGCTGGGCACATCATCGCCCAGCATGTCGCGCCCATTGTCCGTGAACCATAGTGAGCCATCGCGGGGATTCCAGTCGAATCCAACCGAATTGCGCACACCGGCCGCGACGGTCTCTAGCCCACTGCCATCGGGCTTCATGCGCTGGATATTGGCGTACCGTGGGCCTGGCTCACAGCTATTGCAGGGCGCACCCACCGGCACGTACAGCATGCCATCGGGGCCGAAGGCGATGAACTTCCAGCCGTGGTGGGTATCGGGCGGGAAGCCGTTGGTGACCGTGATGGGCGCTGGTGGATGGCGCAGTCGGTCGTCGATCCCGTCGAAGCGAAGGATTTTCGACACCGCAGAGACAAACAATTGCCCGTCGCGCCAAGCCACGCCGACCGGCATTTGCAGTCCCGACGCGATCGTGTGCACCGCACCCGCGCGACCCTGGTCGATTTCTACCGCATACACTTTTCCTTCGCCCATACTGCCGACGTACAGCACACCCTTGCCGTCTTTGAAGGCACCCAGCGCCATCTGGCGCGCGTTGGGAACGGCGGCGGTCAGCACCTCGATCTGAAAGCCTGGCGGCAAGCGCAAGGCGCGCAGATCCGGCGCAGCGGCCTGCGCCGGTGCGCACCACCACGCGCTGGCAAGCAAACAAATGCTCGCCAGTCGTGACGTCAGTCGATGTGCCCATTGGGGATGCTGCATGGCCATGGTCCTTCTTTGTCAATCATTCGAGTCGCTCGTACTCGGAAATGACTTGCGCGCCAAATAGTAGCAACGCCGCAATGATTTCCATGCAAAACAGCGCGACGACGGTGGTGGTAAATGAGCCGTACACCACGCTGGCCTTGGACAGCGTGGTGAAGTACCAGACCAATATGTGGCGAATGATCTCCCAGACCGTCGATACCACCAAACCACCAATCACGGCATGGCTCAATGGCAACTTTCCGACAGGCAACACCAGATAGAGCGTCGCCACTATCAATACCTCCGCGGCAAACCCCAGTACGTAGAAGATCAGGCCCGAGACTCCGACCAGTGACCAATCGCGGTTCAGCAGATGCACCCCCTCTTGCGCCATCGTCTGGAGGACGATGGAGGACAGCGTCAGGAACAGGAGTGCGATGCACAATAACAATACAAAGCAGTACGGCAAAACGGCAGAGACCAGAAAGTGACGCTTCTTGATGGCGCCCCGATGCGGAAATATGACCGCCATGGCCTTCTCCAGTATCCCGAAGGCCAGAGAGCTAAAGAACAACATGGTCAGGACCAGGACGGCGCCCAGCGCGATCCTGTTGTCCAGGAATACGGCAATATCCGTCAAAACTGCCTTGGATTGGCTTGGGACCAGCCATTCCAGATAGCGCCCCAATGCAAAGAGCAACTCGCCTCGATCCACCAGGTGCGAGAGGGCAAGAACAGACAGAATCAGCAGCGGCACCAGCGAGAGCAGCGCATAGTAGGCAATGGCTCCGGCCAACATCATCCCCTGGTTTCTGTTGAACCCTCTCAATGTCTGCATCGCAAATTCAAGCGGATGCGTCACTACGTGCCGTGCCGCCCGGCTTATTGGTACTTGGCTGAGTTTCATCCGGAATACCTATCGATCGCAAGCGGACCGGCCACTCAGTTCTGCGGCACATCCTCTTCGTCCGCAAACGAAGGAGATGCTGTCAGCCAACGCTCAAAGTGTTGCGACTGTGGGCGCTGTGGTGCCGTAGTGCGTGTGAATGCCCTATGCCCAGGTTTGGTCTGACATGTTAGGCCAGTTGTCCTTGTCAAAACCGGGAGCGCTCTCCAGACGGTCCTTGGACACATCCAGGATGAAACGTTTGTTGTCGGCGTCCAGGGTCAGCGCTTCCCAGGGCACGGCAAACAGCTTCTCGCCCATGCCCAGCACGCCGCCGTACGACAGCACGGCATAGCTGGCAGGAATCAGGAGTGCGCTTTCACAGCGTCCTTCACTGCTTCAATGGCATCTTTGGCTACCTCTTTGGCATCGCCATAGCCCTTCTGGATCTTGCCCTCGACCTGCAGGTTGACACCTTTGACTTCCTGCGATTTGCTGTCCACCAGCTTGCCAGTGGCTTCCTGTACTTTGCCGGCGATATCTTTTGCCTGGCCCTTGACTTGGTCTTTGTTCATGAGATTTCCTTTGGGTGTTGTGGATAAACGAGCCTGATTCAAGCTCGGATCCAGATTAGCAACGGGCGGGCATGTCGTCGGTGCGCTCGCATACACAGCTGGACATGCATTCGCCATTGCAGTGCCGCACACCAAGATTGCCAATGTTGGCTGGCATACCGACAGTGCCGTTCATCAAAGGTGCAATAGAAGCCCGAATGCTGTGAACGGAATCCGGCACGAGGTTCGGTCTTTTTCATCTCAGGAGAATTCAAAGTGCGTTTAGGTACAAAGGGCCGTTGCGCAGTCAGCGCGATGATTGACGTTGCTTTGCGTGCGGACCTCGGGCCGGTGTCGCTCACCGACATCGCCTCGCGTCAGCAAATTTCATTGTCATCCCTTGAGCAGCTGTTCAGCAAGCTGCGTCTGCAGGGGCTGGTCACCAGCATCCGCGGACCCGGTGGTGGCTACACACTCGGCCGCCAAGTTGAGGGCATCACGGTGGCAGACATCATCTGCGCGGTCGAAGATGCGCCACCCGCAGAAACGCGGCCGGTTACCACATCGGCCCAAGAACTGACGCAAGACCTGTGGGATGCAATGAACGCGAAAGTGCTCCATTTCACACAGTCTGTAACGCTCAAGAGTCTGGTATTGGGGCAGTTGGCCAAGGGTGTCACGATTGAGCAAAAGCCTTTGCCAACCCGGGGAGTGTTCAAGAAACCGGTGCAGCAGTCCATCCGTTCCAATGTGCCCAACTCGGTGTTTGCGCTGGGCCGGACCTTGCGCTCAGGCGGTTGAGGCCGGCCAACGCGCCGGCGCTACTCTGTGTGTTGACGCACGGACAGCCCGTCACCCCCCGTGGCACGCTCAGGATTCCATGGTGCATGACGGGGTTGTTCCCTGTCAGGTTCTTGCCGTGGAAAACCATAACCCTGAAAGTGACCAATGACTACAACCCCAAAAGCCAGCAAATTCTCGCGCCACGCGATCACCCTTGGAACGGTACTCTTCGTGTCAGGACTTGTTCTTGGCTCGAATTTGGCAATGGCTGCGTCGGATGGCACTGCCAGCGCACCCGCCAAAGCCGCCAGCAATGCGGAGCGCGTCGTTACCGACAGCTGGATCACCACCAAAGTGAAGTCAGAAATCCTCGCCAACAGCGTGTCAAAGGCTTTCAAAGTGAGCGTCAAAACCAAACGCGGTGCGGTTGCGTTGACGGGGAAATTGCCCAGTCAGGATGCCATCGACCTGGTGAAGATGATTGCTGAAAAGGTCAAGGGCGTGAAGAGTGTTGACGTGTCAGGCCTTGTGATTGGGGCCTGAAGAATAGCCCTGAGCGGGTGTCAGCTCATCGGCAAACCGGTGGTTGACATCGCGGTGCTGCGCCTCATCGGAGCGGATCACGACGATCACGTCCCGCAGCAAAGTGCCTGGTGCCAACTTCCAGTAGTCGATGGCAACCTGGGGTGCCGGCACATTCGGGTAGGTTCCGTCGTCGACCCCTGCCAGGTATTCGGTGTAGCTGTAAACCGCTTCTTCCTCCAGATAGCCCACGAACCGGTGCGCTGTTCCGGGCGAAAGCACATAGAGCAGAAAGAACAGGTTGTAGAAGACCCCTTGTGCCAGCAGAATCAACAGCCGCTCCAGACGCGTTGGCCGCGCTATTTGGATGAAGGTCATCAAATGCATGCGCTCATTTTCAGCCTCGTCCAACAGTGCACGGATCCAGCCCCTGTCACTTTCCATACGGCGCAGCGCACGCAGATGTTGCAGGGTGCCGCCCACCATGCCCGGCACAGCAGCCACAGTTTCCAGCACGACCACGCGATGGCCATAGCGCCTGGCGAAGAAAGCGTCGGCAAATAGCCGCATGAACCTGACCAGTCCGTAGGCGAAGCGGTCACGAAGACACGCCGGCTTGCGATGTTGGCGCGGTTCAGCGGCTATCGCCATGGGCGTTGAACAGCGATGCGCTAGCGGTCACGGATTCACCGTTGTCGAGTGTGGCCAGCAAACTGATCTCGGCAACGCTGGCCAATGCCTTGGACAAGGGACAGTCACGCTTGGCCGCCTCTGCGATCTCCTGAAACCGTGCTTCGTCAATGCCAGGCATGCTGGCCTTCAGCACGAGGGTGACGCGGTCGATCACAAAACCTTCGCCCTGAGGGGTCAGGCGCACGCGGGCCTGCGTGTCCAGCACGCGGGTAGCGAATCCTGCCTTGTCGCAGGCGAATGAAAATGCCATCGTGAAACAGGCCGCATGCGCAGCCGCCAGTATCTCTTCGGGGTTGGTCCCGCGACGGTCGTCCTCAAAGCGGCTGGCAAAGCCGTAGGGGTAGCGCTGTAGGGCCCCGGTCTCGGTGCTGATCTGCCCCTGTCCCTGCTTGCCCGAGCCTTCCCAATGCACGTTGGCGGTTTTTTCAATCATGGTGGAATCCTTCAGAGATGGTTTGCGTAACCTGTCCATCGTCGGGCCAAAGGTCGGCGGGGTCTGTTGCTCAACGCACCAAACCGCAAACGGGCAATCCCCTAAACTAGGCTTTTCTCCACGCGACCGATCACCATGCAAACCCGCTCACTAGGCCCTTTCCAAGTCTCCGCCATCGGCCTGGGCTGCATGAACCTCAGCCACGCCTATGGCGCGCCGGTGTCCGCCGAGCAGGGCGAGCGCGTGCTGCTGTCGGCGCTGGACGCCGGCGTCACGCTGTTTGACACGGCCACGCTCTACGGCTTTGGTGCCAACGAGACGCTGTTGGGCAGGGTCTTGAAGCCGCACCGGCAGAAGATCACGCTGGCGAGCAAGTGCGGCATGCAGGGCGTGGACGTGAATGGCGACGGCAAGCTGGTGCGCGTCATCGATGGCCGGCCCGCGACCTTGCGCAAGACCTGTGAAGACAGCCTGCGCCGCTTGCAGACCGATGTGATCGACCTCTACTACCTGCACCGCTGGGACAAGTCCGTGCCGATTGAGGAGAGCGTGGGCGCCTTGGGTGAGCTGGTGCGCAAGGGCTATATTCGCAGCGTTGGCCTGTCCGAAGTGTCGGCCGCCACGCTGCGCCGCGCGCATGCCGAACACCCGATTGCCGCGCTGCAGACCGAGTATTCGCTGTGGACGCGCAACCCCGAGATTGCGGTTCTGGATGCCTGCAAGGAGTTGGGCATTGCCTTTGTGGCCTTCAGCCCGGTCGCGCGCGGTTTTCTGTGCAACACGCTGACCGAGGTGGACACGCTTGCGCCTATGGACATTCGCCGCAGCATGCCGCGCTTTGCGCCCGACCACTACGCCACCAATCGCAGGCTGCTACCCGCCTACCTGCAAGTGGCCCAGGATGTAGGTTGCACGCCCGCGCAATTGGCCATTGCCTGGCTGCTGCACCGAGGCGAGCACATCATTCCCATCCCTGGCACCACCAGCCTGTCGCACCTGGCCGAAGACCTGGAGGCGGCCAGCGTGACGCTGAACGCGGCCACCATGGCCAGGCTGGATGCACTGATCAACCAGCACTCGGTGGTGGGCTCGCGCTACAACGCGCAGTCCAACAGCGAAGTGGATACCGAAAACTTCTGATCCCCTGGCCCGGTGCCAACGCACCAGCGTTACGAACGCTCTCCGCGCTCGCGGGTTTTGCGACCGGCTCCGCCGTCAGTTCGTCGCCTGCGCTTGTTCGACCCGATTCTTGGCATGCAACATGATCGGCTTCTGGGGATACAAACCATAGTTGAAAACGATTTTTGCCTGCCCATTCGGCGCTGTCGTCAAATTGCATAGGTCGAAGCGGCTGAACAGAGAGCCGAGAATCATTTTGATGATGGGTATCGACAGATGAATTCCCAGACACGTCCGCGGGCCACTGGCAAAGGGAAGGTAGTGATTGGGCCGTATCCTGTGGGGATTTTCCGGGCTAAAGCGAAGGGGGTCGAATGCCTGCGGGTTTTGCCAATAGTGCGGGTGCCGATTGGCGAAGTAGCGCAACAGGAGAAACGTGGACTTCGCCGGAAACGCGTAGCCATCGATTTCCAACGGCTCTTCGTTGTAGCGAATATTGCCCCAGAACGTGGGGTAGAGGCGCATGGTTTCTTTGATGACGCATTCGAAATAGGTCATTTCCCTGGACGCCTGATAGTCAACCATCTCACTGCCCGGCGAGACCGCGTTGAATTCCGCCAGCATGGCCCGGCATACATCCGGATAGTGTGACAACTGGCAGGTGGTCCAGGTGAGTGGCGTTGCAATGGCGCTGGCTCCCAAAAAGACCGCCAGCATTTGGTCAACGATTTCTTCGGTATTCCAGGAACGGTGCAATTCAATGTTTTCGACTGCCAGCAAATGGTCAAGGTAGTCGCCGGGCTTGACGCGAAGATTGCGGCGCTTTGCGATCAACCTCGCACAGAAGTCCCGCAATTTGATGGACTCTTTTTTGAAGTCCAAATTTGCCGGTAGGGGTAGCCAAAGCGGTATTGGCTCCGGCATGCCACTTTCAAGGTTAGTCACATTTTCCGTGACCCTGTCCAGATCACCGTCGGCAAGCTGCTCGGAAAAGAACATCTGCAGGGAAAAGTCGACCGTGCACCGTCTCATCTCCAAATGCAGATCGAATGGCTGCTTCGCCTCTCTGTAACCATCGATTTTCTTGAGGAGCCGCTCGGTGGCGGGTGCGATATGTTCAAAAAAGACATCGAGATTCTTGGGCAAAAATGGCGGACTCATGGCGGTTCGCTTGTTTTTCCAATGGCTCCCCGTGTCGGTTACCAGGCTCTCTCGCATCAACCAGTCTTCCCGCGGCAACAACCCGGGCGGCTTCGTGATACCGACGCTTGCATGGACAAAGAAACTCGAAATCAGGTCCGGAGCAAGCACGCAATAGATTCGCTTCGGAAGTTCGGTCTTCACTTGCAGCACATGGGGCTGGTCCAGGTCGAATTCGCGCGCGACTTTTCCCATGAGATGGGTAATCGATGCAAAGATCAGCGAGGCACGGATGCCCGGAATGTTTTTTGAAGCCATGGATAAGATCCTCGAAGAGAAAACCTTATCGGGCAAGGCTGCCTCAAACGGATTCTTGCATGCAACGACAAAAACTGGGGTATATAAGGGCAAGAGGGATACCCGTTACTCCTGAATTAATAGCAGTTGACGCATATTTCACGAGGGCTACAGCCTCATTTCCCTCTGAAGAATTCCGCCGAAACCCCTCAAACCCCCAGGTAGTTCGCCAGCGCCGCACTGCCCGCCACCTCATCCGCCGTTCCCTGCAACACCACCTGCCCTTTTTGCAGCACCAGCGCCTGGTCAGCATGGGCCAGCACGCGGCGGTAGTCGCGGTCCACGATCAGGGTGGCGATGCCGCTCTTGCGGATCTCGCCAATCACACGCCAGATGTCGGCCACGATCAGCGGCGCCAGGCCTTCGGTGGCTTCGTCCAGCACGATCAGCTCGGGGTGGGTCATCAGCGCGCGGCCGATGGACAGCATTTGCTGCTCGCCACCCGAGAGTTGTGCGCCCAGGTTGGTCAGGCGTTCCTTCAGGCGCGGGAAGGTCTCCATGACGCGCTCGAACGACCAGTCGTTGCGGCCGTCGACGCCGCGGCGTGCGGCCATTACCAGGTTCTCGCGCACCGACAGATTCGGGAACACACCGCGCCCCTCGGGCACATAGGCCACGCCCAGGCGGGCGACCTCGTGCGGCTTGAAGCGCGAGGCGTCTTTGCCAAACAGCGTGATGTGGCCGTCGCGCTGCGCCACATGGCCCAGCAGCGTGCGGATCAGCGTGCTCTTGCCCATGCCATTGCGCCCGAGCAGGCCCACGGTCTGGCCGCGGGCAATCTGCAACGCGGCGCCATGCAGCACATGGCTGGAGCCATACCAGGCGTGGATGCCACGGGCATCGACGATCAAGTCACGGTTCACTTTAATGTTCCCCCAGGTAGGCCACGCGCACTTCGGGGCTGTTGCGCACAAGGTCGGGCGTGCCGCAGGCAATCACCGTGCCGTTGACCATGACCGTGATGCAGTCGGCGATGCGGAACACGGCGTCCATGTCGTGCTCCACCAGCAGGATGGCGTGGCTGGATTTCAGCTCGGCCAGCAGCGTAAGCATGCGCTCGGTCTCCTCGGCACCCATGCCGGCCAGCGGCTCGTCCAGCAGCAGCACCTGGGGTTGGGTGGCCAGGCACATCGCAATCTCCAGTTGGCGCTTTTGGCCGTGCGACAGCAACCCGGCTTCCCGGTCCAGCAAATCGTCCAGCCCGGCACGGGTCGCCGATGCACGCGCTTGCGCCATGCTGGCCGTGCACTGCTGGGCGTCGCTCCACCAGGCCCAGGGCTTTTGCACCGTGGCCTGCGCGGCCAGGCGGCAGTTCTCCAGCACCGTGAAGCTGGGGTAGATGGTGTTGCGCTGGTAGCTGCGCCCCAGGCCCGCGCGGGCGCGCCGGGGCTGCGACCAATTGGTCACGTCCTGGCCCAGCAGTTCCACCTGCCCGCTGGACGGCGGTATCTCGCCGGACAGAATATTGATCAGCGTGGATTTGCCGGCACCGTTGGTGCCGATCACGGCATGCACGGTGCCGCGTTGCAGCTCCAGCGAAACCTTGTTCAGCGCCACCAGGCCGCCCCAGCGGCGGGTGATCTCGGAGCCACTCAGCAGCACGTCAGACGCATTAGTCATGGGGCACCTCCTGCGATGCCGCGCCACGCGCGCCGGTCAGGCGTCCGCTCAGGCGTGCGGCCAGTTGCCCGGGCACACCCACCAGCCCGCGCGGCAGCAGTGCCACGCAAGCGATGATGCTCAGGCCCAGGCCCAGATGCCAGTGCTTGGCAAACTCGCCAAAGATGGCTTCCGATTTGAAAAATTCCTGCAGCAGCGCAAAGGCAAAGGCACCGATCAGAGCCCCGCGCAAATGCCCCAGCCCGCCCAGGATGATCATGATCAGCACCTCGCCCGACAGGTGCCAGCTGATCAGCTCAGGGTTCACAAAACCATCCTTCACCGCAAACAGAAAACCCGCCAGTCCAGCGATGCCGCCGGAGATCACAAATGCGGCCAGCTTGTACGGGTAGGTCGAAAAACCCGTGGCCCGCATGCGCTGCTCATTGACGCGAATGCCGGCCAGCGCACGGCCAAAGCGCGAACGCAGCAACAGGGTCAGAAAGCCGAACACGCCCACCAGGCAGGCCAGCGTGAAGCCATAGAACGCCTGCGGTTTGTCCAGGTCCAGCAGCGTACCCAGCACCGGCTTGACCGTCAGATAGATGCCATCGGTGCCGCCACCCAGCGGCGTGTCGTGCACCACGTAATAGGCCATCTGCGCGAAGGCCAGCGTCACCATGATGAAGTACACGCCCTTGGTGCGCAGCGACAGCGCGCCCACAACCAGCGCATACAGCGCCGCCAGCAGAACGCAGGCCGGCAACAGCCACAACAGCGACGGCGCGCCGTCCTGCGGAGTCAGCAGCACCGTGGCGTAGGCGCCAATGCCAAAGAAGGCCGCCTGGCCAAAACACACCAGGCCGGTGCTGCCCACCAGCAGTTCCAGGCTCAATGCAAAGATGGCAAAGACCATGATCTTGGTGACCAGGTCCACGCCGTACTGGCCCGCCATCAGGGGAAACAACGCCAGCAGCACAAACGCGGCCACAACGAATAATGATTTGGAAGACTTCATGGAGGTCACAGGTTTCAGCCAGCCTTAAAAAGACCGTCGGGCTTCCATAGGAGGATCAGCGCCATCAACACATAGACCAGCACGCCGGAAGCCTGCGGCAGGAGCACCTTGCCAAAGGTATCCACCACGCCAATCAGCAGAGCCGCCAGGAGCGCGCCGCGAATCGAGCCAATGCCACCAATCACCACCACTACAAAGCAGATGATCAGCACCGTGTTGCCCATGCCCGGGTACACCGACGACACGGGCGCGGCGATCATGCCGGCAAAGACGGCAATGGCCACACCGGCGGCAAACACCACGCGGTACAGGAACTTGATGTCAATTCCCAGCGACTGCACCATCTCACGGTTGGTGCTGCCAGCGCGGATCATCATGCCCAGGCGGGTACGGGTGAACACAAAGTACATGGCCAGGGCCAACACCAGGCACACGCCCGAGATAAAGAGCCGGTAAACCGGGTAGGTCATCAGCTCGCCCAAAGGGAGGGTGCCGGCCAGAAAGTCGGGCGCCTGCACGCCATGCACGTCGTCGCCAACGAGCAGGCTGCGCAGTTCCTCAAACACCAGGATCAGGCCATAGGTCATCAACACCTGCTGCAGGTGGTCGCGTTCATACAGAAAGCTGAAGAACGCCCACTCCAACACATAGCCCAGCAGCACCGCCAGCACCAGCCCTACGGCCAGCGTGGCAAAAAAACCGCCGCCAAAGGTGCTGCCGACGATGGGCGCCAGCGCATAGGCCATGTAGGCACCGATCATGTAGAAGCTGCCATGCGCCAGGTTGATGACGCCCATGATGCCGAAGATCAGCGTCAGACCGGACGCCACCAGAAACAGCAGCAGCCCGTACTGCAGTGCGTTCAGGCATTGGATCAGAAAGGTGGTTAAGTCCATGTACGTAGGAGAGCCTGTATCTTTAACAAGAATGCCGCGGAACCGGCTTTGCCGGGCCGCTGGCGTTGCCCCCTGGGGGGAGGCGCCGAAGGCGCCTCGGGGGGTGCGTTATTTCACATCTTGCAGCCGCGGGCCGGGTCGGAGAGGGCCTTGCTGGCGATGCTGACCAGCTTGTTTTCCTTGTCGCCGACCTGGCGCAGGTAGAAGTCCTGCACCGGGTTGTGCGCCTTGGACAGCGTGAAGGCACCGCGCGGGCTGTCGATCTTGGCTTTCTCGACCGCGGCGCTGAACTCGGCTTTCTTGCTGATGTCGCCCTTCACCGCCGCCATGCCAATGCCCAGCATCTGCGCGGCGTCATAGCCCTGCACAGCATAGACGTCGGGCTGCAGCTTGTAGGTCTTGGCGTAGGCCAGGCGGAAGGCGTTGTCGCGTGGCGTGTTCAGGCTGTCAGCATAGTGCAGCGCGGTCATCAGGCCATCGGCATCGGCACCTTGCGCGTCCAGCGTGCCGTCGGTGAGAAAGCCCGAGCCGTATAGGGGAATGGTTTTCTTCAGTCCAGCTGCGGCGTAGTCCTTGACAAACTTGACGGCACCGCCACCGGCAAAGAAGGTGAACACCGCATCCGGCTTGGCCGCGGCAATCTCGGTCAGCAGGGCCTGGAATTCGACGTTGGGGAAGGGCAGGTTCAGTTCCTTGACAACGGTGCCGCCACCTTTTTCAAACGACTCCTTGAAGCCCTTGACCGACTCGTCACCCGCTGCGTACTTCCAGGTGATGGTCACCACTTTCTTGTGGCCTTTCTTGGCCACCACTTCGCCCATGGCATAGCCGGGTTGCCAGTTGGAGAAGGAACTGCGAAAGATGTTGGGCGCGCACATGGCGCCGGTCACCGCATCCGCACCAGCATTCGGCACGATCAGCACCGTGCCGGTGTCCTTGGCCACCTTGGCCATGGCCATGGCCACGCCGGAGTGCACGGAGCCGATCAGCACGTCCACGTTGTCGCGCTTGACCAGCTTGTTGACGTTGTCGGTTGCCTTGGATGGGTCGGACTCGTCGTCCACCTTGACGTATTCGACCTCGCGCCCGCCGAGCTTGCCGCCCTGCTCCGCAACATGCAGGCGAAAACCGTTTTCGATGGCGTTGCCTAAAGCGGCGTAGGTGCCGGTGTAGGGCAGCATCAGACCGACCTTGAGCTTGGGCAGGCCCTGGGCCAGGGCCGGGAGGGTGCTCAATGCGGACAGGGCCAGCGTGGCAATGGCGGTGCTGATCAGGGTTCTGCGGGAATGGCTCATGGTTTGTCTCCGGTTTGTTGTTTGATAAAAGCACAAGTACTCGCAACCAGGCGGTCCGCCTGGTCACGATGCGGGGAATGGCCGCAGTCGCTCAATTCGAGCAACCGGGCCTGTGGCACGCGCCGCGCGATGCCACGTATTTGCTCTAGCGTACCGTATTCGTCGTCCAGGCCTTGCACGGCCAGCAATGGGCAACGGATGGCTTCGATTTCTGCCTCTATGGACCACGCACGAAACGGCGGGTGCAACCAGATGTCGTTCCAGCCCCAGAAGGCCGAATCGGGGTCGTCGTGGTATTTGGCCAGGCGCTGGCGCAGGTCGGTTTCCTGGTACGCCGTGCGGGCCACGGCGATGCTGGAAACCGACAGGTATTCCACCAGAATGTGCGGCGCGACGACCACCGCGCCGGCAAGGGCCTGTGGGAATCGGGCCGCATACAACAGGGCGATTGATGCACCATCGCTGTGTCCGAACAGCCAGAGTTTTTGAACCGCAGTGTCGATCTCCAATGCCTTCAGCAGGGCTGGCAACACGGCATGGGCCTGCTGGTGCATAAAGTCCAGCCCCCAGGCCTCTTCTGCCGCGCGCGGTGTAGAGCGGCCATAGCCGGGGCGGGAATACACCAGGCCACGACACGCCGCCGCGTCACACAGGCGCTGCGGAAAATCCTTCCACATGGCCAGCGAGCCCAGCCCTTCGTGCAGGAAGACGATCAGCGGCGCCTGCGTGCGCTCGGGCGCAATCCACTGGTGCTCGATGCGCACGCTGCTCCCGGCCCAGGCTATGTCGACGAAAGCCACGGCCTCGCTCATGGGGCTGCTGACTCCAATTCGCGCAACTTGAAGCGCTGGATCTTGCCGGTGGCCGTCTTGGGCAGATCGGTGACGAAGGCGATCTGGCGCGGGTATTTGTAGGGCGCCAGCTTGTCCTTGACGAAATTTTTCAGTTCAACTTCCGTCGCTTCGGCACCGGCCTTCAGCACGACAAAGGCCTTGGTCTTGGTCAGGCCCTGGGCATCGGGCACGCCGATGACGGCGGCTTCCAATACGGATGGATGCTGCACCAGCGTGGCTTCCACCTCGAAGGGGCTGACGTAAATGCCGCTGACCTTGAGCATGTCGTCGCTGCGCCCGCCATAGGTGTAACTGCCATCACTGTTGCGCACGTATTTGTCGCCGCTCTTGGTCCAGCCGCCCTGGAAGGTCTCGCGCGTCTTGGCACGGTTGCCCCAGTACATCATGGCCGCCGATGGGCCGTGGATGTACAGGTCACCGGGCTCGCCGTCGGGCACGGCTCCGCCATCCTCGCCACGCAACTCAATGTCGTAGCCCGGCACCGGCCAGCCGGTTGTGCCGTAGCGCACCCGGTCGGGAAAGTTGGACAGGAAGACGTGCAGCATCTCGGTGGAGCCAATGCCGTCCACGATGTCGACGCCAAAGTGGCGCTTGAAACGCTCGCCCAGCTCGGCCGGCAAGGCCTCACCCGCCGATGACACCAGGCGCAAGGCCACATCACCGCGGGCTGGCAGATTCGGAGCCGCCAGCATGCCGGCAAAGCCGGTGGGGGCGCCGTAAAACACTGAGGGCTTCAGGCCGCCAATCTGACCCAGCCAGCGCTTGAACGTGGCATCGGGCGTGGCGCGCTCGGCCATCAGAAGTGTGGTGGCACCCACGCTCATGGGAAAGGTCAACGCATTGCCCAGGCCATAGGCGAAGAACAGTTTGGCAGCCGAAAAGCAAACGTCGTTCTCGGTCAAAGCCAACACGCCCTTGCCGTACAGCTCGGCCGTCCAGTAGGGGTTGCCGTGCGAATGCACCGTGCCCTTGGGCCGCCCGGTGGAGCCGGAGGAGTAGAGCCAGAAACCGGGGTCGTCCGGACTGGTGGCAGCCGGCTTGTTCAGCGGCGATTGGGCCTGCACAAAGGTCTCGTACTCGACTTCGGCCGGGTGCAGTGGCGCCATGGGGCGCGAGACGATGACCTTGCCCACCTCGTGGTCCGACTTGGTCATGGCCGCCGTCAGCGCGGGCAGCAGCGCGCCCGACACCAGCACCGCCTGCGCGCGGGAGTGTTCCAGCATATAGGCGTAGTCATCGGCCGTCAGCAGCGTGTTCACCGCCACGGGCACCAGCCCTGCGTACATGGCACCGAGAAAGCTCACCGGCCAGTCGTTGCAATCGTGCATCAGCAGCAGCACGCGTTCCTCGCGCTTGATGCCCAGCGCGCGCAGACCAGAGGCCACACGGCGGACGCGCTCGGCTAGCCCGCCATAGGTCAGTGTGCCCTGGTCGTCAATGAAGGCGGCTTTCGCTGCGCGCTCGGCATTGCACGCCAGCAAGTTCTGGGCAAAGTTGAAGACCTCGCCCGGTGGCGCGACGGTGGGTGTGCTGGATGCGTTCATGGTGTTGTCTCGTATTGGGTGAATTGGCCTGTAGCCCTCGTCAAATAAGCATTTGTTGCTATCGTTTTTGATCTTGGCATGCCGCCGCTCATGGCCTAGGCGCTCAGCGCGGCCAGTACCGCCGTGCTGGCCTGCACGGCACTGCGCCGGTGGTAGAAGCCCAGCGCACGCAGTCCGCCCAATTCTTCGCCGCCGCCGGCGCGGCCGGGGCCACCGTGCAGCGACTGCGGCATCACATTGCCGTGGCCGGTGTGCAGTTGCGCCACGTCGGGCGAGACCACATGGACGCGGCCATGGATGTCGGCCAGTTGCAGCGCGGTCGCGGCCAACGTGGCCGGGTCGCCGCCGTACAGCGAGGCCACCAGCGAGCCCTGGCCACGGCGCACCAGGGCCAGCGCGTGGGCCGTGTCGCGGTAGGGCAGCAGCGTGGCAACCGGGCCAAACACCTCGGTGTCATGCACGCGGTCCGCGCCGTCGGCATCGCGCGTGCCCAGCAGCGTGGGGCCGACACAGCAGGCGATGGCAGGGTCAGCATCCACCAAGGTGTGGGTGCCACCGTCATGCAGGGTTTGCGCCTGCTGCTGCAGACAGGCCAGGCCTTCGCGCACGCTGGTAAGTTGTGCGCGGTTGACCAGCGCGCCCATGCGCACGGCGTCATTGCGCGGATTGCCCACCGTGGTCTTGGCCAAGCGTGCGGAAATGGCCTGCGCCGCAGCGTCGTAACTGGCCTCGGGCACGAAGATGCGACGGATGGCCGTGCATTTCTGACCGGACTTGACCGTCATCTCGCGCGCCACTTCCTTGGCCAGCAAGTCAAAGGCTTCGCTGCCGGCTGCCGCATCGGGCAGCAGCAAGGCGGAGTTCACGCTGTCGGCCTCGATATTGACGCGCACAAAGCGCTGCGCCACGGCGGGGTGGGAGCGGATCACGGCCGCCGTTTCGGCCGAGCCGGTGAAGGACACCACGTCAAAGGTTTGCAGCGCGTCCATCAGCCCGGCCGAGCTGCCGCACACCACGGACAGCGCACCGGGCGGGAAGATGCCGGCATCGACCACGTCCTTGACCATGCGCTGGGTCAGCCAGGCCGTGGCCGTGGCGGGCTTGACGATCACCGGCACGCCGGACAGCAGCGCCGGCGCCGCTTTTTCCCACAAACCCCAGCTGGGGAAATTGAAGGCATTGATAAACAGCGCCACGCCGCGCGTGGGCACCAGCACGTGCTGGGACTGGAACAGCGGGTCCTTGCCCAGACGCGCGGCTTCACCATCGAGCAGGTAGTTGCGGTCACCCAACGTCTCGCCTAGCTTGGCGTAGGTGCCCAGCGTGAAGATGCCGCCGTCGATGTCCACCGCCGAGTCATTCTTGACCGTGCCGCTGTTGGCGGTGGCGATCTCGTAATAGGCGTCGCGGTTGGCCTGCAGCAGCTTGACGGTGGCGGCCAGCATGGCGGCGCGCTCACGGTAGCTCAACGCGCGCAGCGCCGCGCCGCCTTGGTCACGGGCGAAGGCAAATCCTGCCGGCAGGTCCAGGCCGGTGGCGTCCACGCGCACCAGCTCGGTCCCGAGCACGGGGTCGAATAGGGCCGTGCCGGTGCCGCTACCGGTTTGCCATTGGCCAGCGAAAAAATTGGAAAGGAGTTCAGTCATGTTGATTAGCGTGTAAAGGTGATGCTGCCTTCGGGCAACAGATAAAGAACCAGGGCGCGGCCTCCGGTGACGGTGGGCCGGTGCGCGCTGCCCGGTGGGCACACCAGCCAACCGGCGGGGCGGCCATCAAACCGCGCGCCGTCGTCCAGCGGCATGATCAGGTCGATCTCGCCATTGGGGTGGGTGTGGTGGGGGCCGGCAATGTCCGTCATGTCCACCACATCCACCGAGAAGCCATGTAGATCGGCGGCGGGTTTGAAGATGCGCCCGTAACGGATGCCACCGCCTTCGCGGTCGCACAACCAGCCCTCGGCGACGCCGGTTTCACAGCTTTGTTTCAGCCGCGCGTAGGTGGTGCTGGTGGCGCCGTGCTGGGCATTCAGCCAGGTATCCAGGCTGGCATTGAGGGGGCGCCCGGCCAGTTGGGCGCTGAGTTCCGCAATCTGCTCGCGAAATTGGGTAGATGACATGGGGGAAGGCTCCGTGCTGACTTTTGTGCTTGCTTAAAGTTGCGCAATGAATTATTGTGCATGCCTGAACCATAAGACTACCTCTCCGTCATGTCAAGCACTATATTGCATACGTCCGGGTTAACACCTAGCATTCCATCCCCCGATTTGCACGGCGCCCAAGCTTTGAGCATTCCCACCGAGGGAGCCGAAGCCGTTGAGAAAAACCCCTTTCTGTCGGCGCTCGGCGACCGGGTCCGCGCCCTGCGCGCACGCCGGGGCATGACCCGCAAGGCCCTGGCCCAGGTAGCCGACGTGTCCGAGCGGCATCTGGCCAACCTGGAATACGGCGTGGGCAACGCCTCCATCCTGGTGCTGCTGCAGGTGGCCGGCGCCCTGCAGTGTTCGCTGGGCGAACTGATTGGGGATGTCACCACTTCGTCGCCCGAGTGGCTGCTGATTCGCGAATTGCTGGAGCAGCGCGACGACGCCACGCTGCAGCGCGTGCGCATTGCCATTGGCGAAATGCTGGGCACGGGTGGTGGCAATGCGGCCTTGAGCCCGCGCATCGCGCTGATTGGCCTGCGCGGCGCAGGCAAGTCCACGCTGGGGCAAATGTTGGCCGATGACCTGGGCTTCCCCTTTGTGGAGCTGAGCCGCGAGATTGAAAAGTTTGCCGGCTGCAGCGTGTCGGAAATCCAGGCGCTGTATGGCGTCAATGCCTATAGGCGCTACGAACGGCGCGCGCTGGAAGAAGCCATCCAGATCTACCCCGAGGCGGTGATCGCCACCCCGGGCGGCCTGGTGTCGGACGCCGCCACCTTCAACCAGTTGCTGGCGCACTGCACCACTGTCTGGCTGCAGGCCGACCCCGAGGACCATATGAAGCGCGTGGCGGCCCAGGGCGACTTGCGCCCCATGGCGGCCAGCAAGGAAGCCATGGAAGACCTGAAGGGCATCCTCACCGGCCGTGCGGCCTTTTATTCCAAGGCCCAATACAAGCTCGACACCAGTTCGCAGCCACTGGAGCCGACTTTTGTGGCCTTGCGGGCCATGGTTCGAAAGGTTCTGCAGCTGCCGGTTTGAAAGATTTTTGGAATGATGCACAAAAATGCATTGCATCGATTGGAAATATGCACTATTATGCGTCTACTGATATCGATCAACGCATTTTAATGCTTAAAACCAAGGAGAGCAGACCGTGAACAGTCCCAGCCGCGTCGAATACCAAACCACTCCCGCCCAGTACAAGCACTGGAAGCTGGAATTCAATGGCCCGGTGGCCACACTCAAGGCCGATTTTGATGAAAACGCCGGCCTGCGCCCCGGCTACAAGCTCAAGCTCAACAGCTACGACCTGGGCGTCGACATTGAGCTGAACGATGCTATTAGCCGCATCCGTTTTGAACACCCCGAGGTGCGCACCGTGGTCATGACCAGTGGCAAGGACCGCGTGTTCTGCTCCGGCGCCAATATCTTCATGCTGGGCGTCAGCAGCCACGCCTGGAAGGTGAACTTCTGCAAATTCACGAATGAGACCCGCAACGGCCTGGAAGACTCTTCCGAATACAGCGGCCTGAAGTTCCTGGCCGCCGTCAATGGCGCCTGCGCCGGTGGTGGCTACGAGCTGGCCCTGGCCTGCGACGAAATCATTTTGGTGGACGACCGCTCCAGCGCGGTGAGTCTGCCCGAAGTGCCCCTGCTGGGCGTGTTGCCCGGCACCGGCGGCCTGACCCGCGTGACCGACAAGCGCCATGTGCGCCATGACCTGGCCGACCTGTTCTGCACCAGCGCCGAGGGTGTGCGCGGCGAGAAAGCCGTGGCCTGGCGCCTGGTGGATGCGGTGGCCAAGCCTGCCGTGTTTGCCCAGAAGGTGCAAGAACGCGCGCTGGCGCTGGCCGCGCAGAGCGACCGCCCGGCGGACGCCAAAGGTGTAGCCCTGACACCGTTGGCGCGCACGCTGGAAGCCGACGCGCTGCGTTACAACCATGTCACCGTTGAGATTGACCGCGCCAAGCGCACCGCCACCTGGACGGTGAAAGCCCCCACCGGTGCACAGCCCAGCGACATCGCCGGGATTGAAGCCGCGGGCGCGGCCTGGTACCCGCTGACCATGGCGCGTGAGCTGGAAGATGCCATTCTGCAAATGCGCACCAATGAGACCGAAATCGGCACCTGGCTGATCAAGACCGCTGGCGATACCGCCGCCGTGCTGGCGCTGGATGCCACGCTGCTGGTGCACCAAAACCACTGGTTGGTGCGCGAAACCATTGGCCTGTTGCGCCGCACCTTCAGCCGCCTGGACGTGTCTTCGCGCAGCCTGTTCGCGCTGATCGAGGCGGGCTCCTGCTTTACCGGTACCTTGCTGGAACTGGCCCTGGCCTGCGACCGCAGCTACCAATTGATCTTGCCCAATGCTGAAGCCAGCACTCCGCGCATCACGGTGACAGAAACCAACTTTGGCCTGTACCCCATGGCCACTACCCAAAGCCGCCTGAGCCGCCGCTTCTACGACGAACAGCCCGCTTTGGACGCGGTGCGCGCCAAGATGGGTGAAGCGCTGGATGCCGATGCCGCCTTTGCGCTCGGACTGGTGACTTCGAACCCGGACGACATCGACTGGGCCGACGAAGTGCGTATTGCCATTGAAGAGCGCGTCTCCATGTCACCCGATTCGCTGACTGGACTGGAAGCCAATCTGCGTTTCAACGGCCCGGAAAACATGGTCACCCGCGTGTTTGGCCGCCTGACCGCCTGGCAGAACTGGATCTTCCAACGCCCCAACGCCGTCGGCGAAAAAGGTGCACTCAAGGTGTACGGCAAGGGTGAGAAGGCCGTATTCGACTGGAATAGGGTCTAGCCCTCGTATTCATTGCATCAGCAGCTATTAATTTCGTAGCAAACATCCACTGGAGACCAGCATGAGTTCAATCACGTACAGCGACAAGATTCCCAACAACGTCAACCTCAGCGAAGACCGCACCCTGCAGCGCGCGCTGGAGCAGTGGCAGCCCAACTACCTGAAATGGTGGGGCGACATGGGGCCGGACGACTCGCAGAACTTTGACGTTTACCTGCGCACCGCTGTCAGCGTGGACCCCCAAGGCTGGGCGCAGTTTGGCCATGTGAAGATGCCCGACTACCGCTGGGGCATTTTCCTGAACCCGGCCGAGAAGGACCGCAAGATCCACTTTGGCGACCACAAGGGTGAAGACGCCTGGCAAGACGTGCCCGGCGAATACCGCGCCAACCTGCGCCGCATCATCGTGACCCAAGGCGACACCGAGCCCGCGTCCGTAGAGCAACAGCGCCACCTGGGCCTGACCGCGCCCAGCCAGTACGACCTGCGCAACCTGTTCCAGGTGAATGTCGAAGAAGGCCGCCACCTGTGGGCCATGGTCTACCTGCTGCACAAATACTTTGGCCGCGATGGCCGCGAAGAAGGCGAGGCCCTGCTGGAACGCCGCAGCGGCCAGGAAGACAATCCCCGCATCCTGCAGGCCTTCAACGAAGAGACGCCTGACTGGCTGAGCTTCTTCATGTTCACCTACTTCACCGACCGGGATGGCAAGTTCCAGCTCTGCGCGTTGGCTGAATCCAGCTTTGACCCGTTGGCGCGCACCACCAAATTCATGCTCACAGAGGAAGCGCACCATATGTTCGTGGGCGAGTCCGGCATCTCGCGCATCATCCAGCGCACCTGCCAGGCCATGAATGAGATGAAGACCGACGACGTGACCAAGCTGCGTGCCGCCGGCGTCATCGACCTGCCCACGCTGCAACGCTACCTGAACTTCCACTTCAGCGTCACCATTGATCTGTTTGGTGCGGACGAGTCCAGCAACGCCGCCACCTTCTACAACACCGGCCTCAAGGGTCGCTATGAAGAAGGCAAGCGCATGGACGACCACCAGCTCAAGGGCGGCACCTACAAAGTGCTGAACGCAGTCGGTGGCCAGTTGGTCGAGAAAGAAGTGCCCATGCTCAACGCGCTGAACGAAGTGCTGCGCGACGACTACATCAAGGACTCCATCGGTGGCGTTGAGCGCTGGAACAAGGTGATTGAGAAGGCTGGCATTCCATTCCGCCTGAAGACGCCGCACAAGGCCTTCCACCGCAGCATCGGTGCCCTGTCCCAGGTCAAGGTGTCACCCGATGGCCGCGTGCTCAGCGAAGCCGAGTGGAAGGCCAATGTGGACAACTGGCTGCCCAGTGAAACCGACCGCGCCTTTGTCGGCAGCCTGATGGGCCGCGTGGTGGACACCGGCAAGTTTGCCAACTGGATCGCGCCGCCCATGATGGGCATCAACCGCCAGTCCGCAGATTTCGAATACGTGCGATTCAACTGACCCCCTGGAGACCGTCATGGACATGAGCGAAATGCACGCCATCCGGCAGCACGTCATCGACCCCGAGATCTGCATCCGCTGCAACACCTGCGAAGCGATCTGCCCGGTTGCGGCCATCACCCACGACACGCGCAACTACGTGGTGGATGCCGAAAAGTGCAACCTTTGCATGGCCTGCATCGCCCCGTGTCCTACGGGCTCCATCGACAACTGGCGCACCATGCCGCGCGCCAGCGCCTACAGCGTGACCGACCAGCTGGGCTGGGACGAGTTGCCCGCCGAACTGACGGCAGACCAGCTGGCGGCCCAGGGCGTGGCAGCCGATGCACCGCCCGCCGAGATTCCCGTGGCACCGGTGTTGCCCGCCGCCGCCAGCGGAGACACCAGCTTCCAGAGCGCGCAGTACGGCGCCACGCTGCCGCCGTGGTCGGCAGCCCACGCCTACACCAATCTCTATGGACCCAAGGCCGCGCAGAAGACCATCACCGCCACCGTGGCCGGCAATGTGCGGGTGACGGCGGTGGGGCACGAGTACGACACCCACCACATCGTGCTGGACTTTGGCAGCATGCCGTTTCCGGTGCTTGAAGGCCAGTCGATAGCCATCATTCCGCCTGGTGTGGATGCCCATGGCCGAGCGCACCATCCCCGGCAGTATTCGATTGCCAGCCCGCGCAACGGTGAACGCCCCGGCTACAACAACCTGTCGCTGACCATCAAGCGCGTGCTCGAAGACCCCCAAGGCCAACCCCTGCGCGGCGTGGCGTCCAACTACATGTGCGACCTGCAGGTGGGCGACAAGGTGCAGGTGATTGGCCCCTTTGGTGCCAGCTTCCTGATGCCCAACCACCCGCGCTCGCACATCGTGATGATCTGCACCGGCACCGGCAGCGCGCCGATGCGGGCCATGACCGAGTGGCGGCGGCGCCTGCGCCAGTCTGGCAAGTTCGAGGGCGGCAAACTGATGCTGTTCTTTGGCGCCCGCACCCAGGAAGAACTGCCCTACTTCGGGCCGCTGCAAAGCCTGCCCAAGGATTTCATCGACATCAACTTCGCCTTCTCGCGCACACCGGGGCAACCCAAGCGCTATGTGCAGGACCTGATGCGCGAGCGTGCCGCCGATCTGGCCCTGCTGCTGGCCGACCCCAACACATTCTTTTATGTCTGCGGACTCAAGAGCATGGAAGACGGCGTGGTGCTGGCGCTGCGCGATGTGGCGCAGCAGGCGGGCTTGTCTTGGGACACGATAGGCCCGGCGCTGAAGACCGAAGGCCGCCTGCACCTGGAAACCTATTGAACTTCCATATCGAGAAAACACCTATGAAATCTGCATCTTTCCTTCTATTCCGCAAGCCATTGGCTGTGCTCGCAGCAGTTCTCCTGAGCAATGCCGCCCTGGCACAAACATCCGCAAGCGCAGCACCCGAAGCACTGGCAGCCCAGGCGCAAGCACTCTTGCAACAGATGCGGGACTGGCGGCGTGACATCCATGAGCACCCTGAACTCTCGGGCCAGGAGCGCCGTACCGCAGCCCTTGTAGCCGCGCACTTGCGCAGCCTGGGACTGCAGGTTCAGACAGGCGTGGGTGGACACGGTGTAGTGGGCATACTCAAGGGCGCCAAGCCGGGTCGCACCATTGCGCTGCGCGCCGATATGGACGCCCTGCCCGTACAGGAAGCCACCGGATTACCCTTTGCCTCGCGGGCGACGCAAATGAACATGGGCAGCGAGAGCCCGGTCGCACACGCCTGCGGCCACGACGGCCACACCGCCATGCTGATGGGTGCAGCGTCGTTGCTGGCAGCGCAGCGTGCAAATCTACAGGGCGAGGTGCGCTTTATCTTTCAACCAGCGGAAGAGGGCTTGTCGGACGCTTCGCAAGCTGACAAAAGCTGGGGTGCAAAAGCCATGGTGGAAGCCGGTGTCATGAAAGGGGTGGACGCCATCTATGGCCTGCACATACTGCCCAACCTCCCCACAGGCACCTTGGGTTGGCGCTCCGGGCCGCTGCTCGCATCGGGCGACACCGTGCGCATTGAGGTGAGCGGCAAGCAGACCCATGGCGCGATGCCCTGGAATGGCGTAGATCCCATAGTGGCGAGCGCCCAAATTGTGATGGGCCTGCAAACCGTGGTCAGCCGCCAACTCAACATCAGCCAAGAGCCTGCTGTCATCACCATCGGCAAGATTCAGGGCGGTGTGCGCGAGAACATCATCCCCGAGACCGTGCAGTTGCTGGGCACCTTGCGCACCTTTGACGAAGATATGCGCGCCGATGCCAAGCGGCGCATCACGCTCACGGCGGAAAACATCGCCAGTGCCAGCGGTGCGCGCGCCAAAGTGTTTTTTGGCCCATCGGCCTATGCGACAACGAGCAACCCAACTGCCTTGGCCGAAGCCAGCGCACAGGTGCTTCAGAAAGTGCCCAGTGCCGGTGTGATGGTGATTCCCAAAGTTCCAGCCTCTGAGGACTTTTCGGAATTCATGCGCGAGGCACCTGGGTTTTTCTTTGTTTTGGGTGCTATGCCCAAGGGGAAAACTGCGAAGACCACCGCTCCCAATCACTCGCCCCAGTTTGACTTCGACGAGGACGCCATGCCCGTGGGCACCACCGCCTTGGTAGCGCTCACCCTCAATGCACTGGCGCGCTGAGGCCAAACCGCCACGCCTTCCTATGGATCACTTCTCCACCCTTGGAATCGACTGGAGGGCATCCGGCGTCGTGCAAGTCACCATGTCCCGTCCGGCGGTGTTCAACGCCTTTGACGAGGCCATGATTGCCGAGCTGGACGCGGCCTTCTCCGAGCTGGCGACTGATTCCAGCGTACGCGTCATTGTGCTGGCGGGCGAGGGCAAGCACTTTAGCGCGGGCGCAGACCTGCAATGGATGCAGCGCGCCAGCCAGGCCTCGCGGGAGTGGAACCTGGAAGACGCTCGCCGCTTTGCCGCCATGCTGGAGCGCATTGCGAACTGCCCCAAACCCACGGTGGCCCGCATACAGGGTGCGGCGCTGGGCGGCGGCGTGGGCCTGGCTTGCGCCTGCGACATCGCCATCGCGGCGGAGAACGCTTCCTTCGCCGTCAGCGAAGCCAAGTTCGGCATCCTGCCCGCCGTGATTGGCCCCTATGTGGTCAACGCAGTGGGCAAACGCCAGGCTCTGCGCCTGGCGCTGGCAGCGACCCGGATTCTGGCCGCCGAGGCCCTCAGCATCGGTCTGGTGCAGAAGGTGGTTGCTGTGGATGCGCTGGACGCCGCGGTCGATGCCACGGTTACCGAACTGCTGGCAGGAGGTCCCATGGCCCAGCGCGAGATCAAGCAGCTGTATGCACAATTGGCGACAGGTCCCATCACCGACGCGGTGCGAGAATTGACCGCGCAAACGATTAGCCGGGTGCGCGGCACCGACGAAGCCCGCGAGGGTTTTGCCGCCTTCCTGGACAAACGCCACGCCAACTGGATTCCACACACATGACCCACACACTGAACGGCGCACCTTTGCTGGTCGTCGGCGCCGGCATCATGGGGATAGGCATCGCACAGGTCGCGGCCCAGGCCGGACACCCCGTGATGCTGTTTGACACCCGCGACGGCGCGGCTGCTGAGGCAAAGGACAAACTCGCCAAGACACTGGATTCGCTGGTCGCCAAGGGCAAGCTGCGCTCCGAAGAGGCCGCTCTGGCCTTGTCACGCATTGAAGCCATCACCTCCATCGACGCCGCGGCGTCCGCGCGACTGGTGGTGGAAGCCATCGTCGAAAGCCTTGCTATCAAACGCGGCCTTTTCCAGCAGTTGGAAGCCATCGTGGCGCCGGACTGCGTACTGGCGACCAACACCTCGTCGATCTCGGTAACAGCCATTGCCAACGGCCTGCAGCACCCGCAGCGGCTGGTCGGCATGCATTTCTTCAACCCGGTGCCGCTGATGAAGCTGGTCGAAGTGGTGTCGGGTCTGCAAACCGATGCGGCCGTGGCGGCTGCCATCTTCGATCTCTCCAAAGCCTGGGGCAAGGTGCCCGTGCATGCGCGCTCCACACCGGGCTTTATCGTCAACCGCATCGCCAGGCCCTACTACGCCGAGACGCTGGCGTTGCTACTGGAACAGGCCGCCACACCTGCCGTGCTGGACGCCTGCCTGCGTTCGGCGGGTTTTCGCATGGGGCCGTGCGAGCTGATGGATTTGATCGGCCATGACACCAACCTCGCGGTCACCCAGTCGGTCTATGAGGCCAACTTTTTCGACAAGCGCTTTGTGCCCTCGCTGGTGCAGCGCGAGATGGTCGACGGCGGGCTGCTGGGCCGCAAGTCGGGTCGCGGCTTCTATGCCTATGGTGATGGCGCGGCGACTGCACTGCCCGAGAGCATCGAGTCCATGCCTTTGCCCACCGCCAAATTGCTGCGCCTGCATGGCCAGGGTACGCTGGCGGAAGGTTTTGCCACCGCCCTTGAAAAGACCGGCCAGGCATTCTTGCGTGTGCAGGCCAGCGACTGGCTGGGGCTGGAGGTGGACGGTGCGCAGTTGCGCCTGACCGACGGTCGGACGGCCACGCAACTGGGCGCTGAGGTCGCGGTATTTGATCTGACCCTATCGGTCGGAAATGGCCTCGCGCTGGCCTGGGCGCCTTCGCTGCGCGCCTCGCCAGCGTGGAGCGGTGCTGCGGCGCAGTGGATCGCTGCCCTGGGCTTCAAGCCGCAGCGCATGGCCGATACGCCGGGCCTGGTCGTCGCGCGGACCCTGGCCATGCTGATCAACGAAGCCGCCGATGCCGTGCTGCAGGGCGTCTGCACCCCCGAGGGCGCCGATGCCGCGATGAAGCTGGGCGTCAACTACCCTGCCGGCCCGTTCGAGTGGCTGGCGCAATGGAATGCTCCAGCGGTCATCGCCCTGCTCGATGTGCTGGATGCCCACTACCGTGGCGAGCGCTACCGCGTGAGCCCGTGGCTGAGGAAATTTGTATGACCCACGCCTTCATCTGCGATGCGATTCGCACCCCTTTTGGCCGCTACGGCGGCGCGCTCTCCAGCGTGCGCACCGACGACCTGGGCGCCATTCCCCTGCGCGCCTTGATGGCCCGCAACCCGCAGGTCGACTGGTCGGCCGTGACCGACGTGCTGTTCGGCTGCGCCAACCAGGCCGGCGAGGACAACCGCAATGTGGCGCGCATGTCCTCCCTGCTGGCCGGCCTGCCACCCGAAGTGCCGGGCGCCACGATCAACCGCCTGTGCGGCTCCAGCCTGGACGCGGTGGGCGCGGCGGCCCGCGCCATCCGGAGCGGCGAGGCGCAACTGATGATTGCCGGTGGCGTGGAGAGCATGAGCCGCGCCCCGTTTGTGATGCCCAAAGCCGAGAGCGCATTCAGCCGCAGCAACGCCGTCTATGACACCACCATTGGCTGGCGCTTTGTCAACAAGCTGATGAAAGCCCAGTACGGTGTGGACTCCATGCCCGAGACCGCCGAGAACGTCGCCACCGACTTCCGAATCGAACGCGAGGCGCAAGACCGCATGGCTTTGCGGTCGCAGCAGAACGCGATACGCGCCCAGCAGAGTGGCTTTTTTGACGCCGAGATCACACCGGTGTCGATTGCGCAAAAGAAGGGCGACCCCGTCGTCGTCACCCAGGACGAACACCCGCGCGCGACCACGCTGGAGTCCCTGGCCAAGCTCAAGGGCGTGGTGCGGCCCGATGGCACGGTAACGGCGGGCAATGCCTCGGGCGTCAACGATGGCGCCTGCGCCCTGCTGCTGGCCAGCGAAGCGGCCGCCGCGCGCCATGGCCTGATCCCCCGCGCCCGCGTGGTTGGCATGGCCAGTGCCGGTGTGGCACCACGCATCATGGGCTTTGGCCCGGCACCGGCCACGCGCAAGGTGCTCGAACTCACTGGCCTGAGCCTGGCGCAGATGGACGTGATCGAGCTGAACGAAGCCTTTGCCGCGCAAGGGTTGGCGGTGCTACGCGACCTCGGCGTTGCGGATGACGATGCACGGGTCAACGCCAATGGCGGCGCCATTGCCCTGGGCCACCCGTTGGGTGCAAGCGGCGCGCGCCTGGTAACCACTGCGGTCAACCAGTTACACCGCAGCGGTGGCCGCTACGCGCTGTGCACCATGTGCATTGGTGTGGGCCAGGGTATCGCGCTGGTCATCGAGCGCGTGTAGCGGTCTGTCAGTCCAGCTTCAACATCACGCGCATGTTTTCGATGCGCACCACATAGGTCTTGATGTTGTCGGTGAGCGGTGCGCACAGAGCCTGCCCGGTGCAGATATCAAACTTGCCCTGGTGCAGCGGGCACTCGATTTCCTTGCCTTCCAGAAAGCCGTCGCTCAAGCGTGCATGGCCGTGGGTGCAGATGTTGTCTGTGGCGAAGACTTCGCCCTCGACCTCGTACAAGGCAATCTCCTTGCCCCCGAGTTGCACCGCCATCACATCACCCTCAGGCACATCGGCCAGGGCGGCCGCATCGATCCAGTTGTCAGACATGGGGCTGGTCCTCAGATGGGGTAGATGATGGAGTTGGCGATCATCTCGCTGTCGTACACGCACAGGCGTGACTGGAACTTCAGCCCCTCCGGTGTGCGCACGATGACGTCGCGGTAGTAGCCGACATTGAAGACCGTCGAGTCCCCGTCGTATTTGGTGCGGATCACGGTGTAGTTGGCTTCCGAGGTGATGCGCTCACCATAGATGTTGCGCTCCACGGACACCACGCGCGGCGTGCCCACGATGTGGCGCTGGTAGTAGGGGTCGTGGTACATCGTCTCCTTGACGCCATACACCCGGTCGCGAATCATGTTCTTGCTCTCCAGTGCCAGCAGGCACAGGGGCAGGCCCTGGTCGAAGTTCTCGCGTGGCTGCAGGCGGTAGGTGCCCTCTTCCACAAAGAATTCGGGCCATTTTTCCCACTCAGCCGAGTCGCAGACCATCGCGTAGTCGCTGTACAGGTTGAGCAGTTCGAAGTAAGTTTTGAAGTCCATCATGGTTATTCCCCCATCACTTTGCGCCAGTAGTTGTACATGCCACGAATCAGGGTCTCGGTGACCATGTGATCCGCGTCCGCGATGTCGTAGCCACCCATCTCGATGACCGTGCGGTGCGCTGGTTTTTGTTCAAAGCCCTCTTGCGACCATTCGATGACTTCACCGTCGTCGGCAGACACGAAGCCTGCAGGGCCGAACAAATTGGCCTGGATCAGCCGGCGTTCCTTCATCTCGGGGGTATCGTCGGCAAAACCGAAGTGGGTCCAGACGAAATCAAAGGAGCCATGGCCATTGGGCTGGATGTGGCGAGTCGACACACTGTTGACCTGCTGCTGAATAATCACGCTCGGGAAGATCGTGGTCATGACGGCTGTGGGGCCGCCCCACCAGGGTTCCGGCACGATGTCCAGCAGGCGCGGATCATTGACCTTCATCTGGTCCTTGAAGCTATCCACGCCAGACACCACATCGGCGTTCTTGCCGCCCTGCCCGCGCGTGGAAATCATGGCGGCATGGCGAAAGTGTTCGTCCATCTTCAGCTCGGACTTGTTATCCGCGCGCCACAGGCCAAAGGTGGAGAACCAGGTGTGCAGCAGGCCGGGGTGGTAGGGGTCCTTGATGTTCTCCTGCATCAGCTTCCAGTTGCCCGGAATACGCTGGCGGCGGTAGCCCAGGATTTCCAGCTTGCGGCCATCAAACACGCGGTCAAAGTATTTCAGGATGGTGGGGCCAAGGAACTCTTCAAAAGGCTCCACGTCGTGGTCGAAGGATGCAAACACCACGCCGCCCCGCACGGCCACCTTAAGCTTGGTCAGCCCATGGTCGGCCACCTTGAAGTCCTTCGGCATGCCACCATTGACCTTGCCCTCCTGCTTGACGCCGCGGATAAAGGGGACACCCTGCAGGTCACCCTTGAGGCTGTAGTTCCACTGGTGGTAGGGGCAGAAGAAGTCCTTGGCGTGGCCGTTGCGCTCACGGCAGAAGCGCATGCCCCGGTGGGCACAGACGTTCTCCACCACATTCACATGGCCCTCAGGGTCCCGCACCATGATGACGGAGCGCTCGCCGATCACGGTGCGCTTGAAGTCGCCCGCGTTGGGGATTTCTGCTTCCAGGCCGACGTAGCACCAGTGGCCGTTGTAGAACATCCGGTCCAGTTCCTTCTTGTACAAGTCCTCGCGGGTATAGGCCCAAAAGGGCACCCGGCTGGTTCCATCCCCCGGCCACGTGGGGCTTTCGGGGAACACGGTGTTGGTTTCACGCATGGCTTGTCTCCTTTTGGTTGTTTGGGTGTTGGTGAATTCATTCCAGTGCGACATCAAGCGTGAACGCGAAGGCCCGCCGCAGACAGTGCTAAAGGCACGGCAAGGCGGGCCGACAAAGTGCACGCTTGATTTAGCATTGGAATCAGACGCCGCTGGGGTAGAAGGCGTCTGCGTGGACATGCCCGGGCGCCACGCCCAGGCGGGTGACGAGCAAGTTGAGGGCGTCGACCATGGCCGGTGCACCACACAGGTAGGCGCGCCAGCCTGCCAGTGTCCCGAGGTCTTTTTCAATGGCATCCGTGACCAGGCCGCTGCGGTGGCCGGCACCGGCAGCACCCGTGGCCACGACGATGTGGACTTTCACATTCGGCTGCTCGGTCGCCAATGCCTGCAGGCGTTCGGCGTCGTACACGTCCTCGGCGCTGCGCACGCCAAAGTACAAATGGATGGGGTTTTGCATACCGGCCGCCAACGCGCCCCTCACGATAGACAGAACCGGAGCCAAGCCGGTGCCACCGCCCACGCAGAGCATGGGGCCGGTGTGTTTTTGCCGCAGGTAGGCGGTACCCAACGGGCCGCTGATGCGAATGGCGGCTCCCACCTGCAGTTCGTCAAAGATGAAGGCAGTGACCCGGCCATCCGGCACCCGGCGAACCTGAAACTCCCATTCACCATCATCATGCAAACCGGCCATGGAGTAGGGGCGGATGTGCTCTGGCGTGAATTGCACCGTGGCATATTGCCCGGCGCTGAATGCAATCGGTTTGGCTAGACGGACCCGAATGCGACGGATGTCATGGGTTGCCGCTTCGATGCTTGTGACGGTGCCCTTCACAATGCGCGCGGTATGCACCACGACTTCGTCCACCTCGGGCAATTCGATGGCGCAGTTGTCGGTCAGCACGGACTGGCAGGCCAGCACATACTCGCCGTCTCCCGATTGGGGCCCGCCGGCCTCAGGGCCGCTGTTGAGTACCTGACCGGACACCACGCGGCAACGGCAGGTGCCGCAGCGCCCCGACATGCAGCTGTAGGAGATAGGCAATTGGTGGGCCCGGAGCACGTCCAGCAGATTGCTTCCGCTGTCCACGTTCAGCCGCACGTTGAGGGGTTCTACGACGAGTTCCATGCTGTGAGGGCAGATGCCTTTGTCTCCTGTTTGTGCTGATTTTGGAGACTGGCGCGATATAAGTCGATAAAGCAAACCCCATAGTTAAAATCACCGTCGTGAATAGTGAGGCGGTATATGGACCTTCGCGAAATTGACCTGAATCTGCTGGTTGTCTTCAACCAGCTGCTGCTGGACCGCAGCGTGTCCACGGCGGCCGAGAAGCTGGGCTTGACGCAGCCAGCCGTCAGCAATGCCCTCAAGCGCATGCGCGCCGTGCTGAAGGACGAACTGTTTTTGCGGACTTCACGCGGGATGGAACCCACGCCCTATGCCCTGCATTTGGCGGAGCCGGTGATCTACGCGCTGAACGCGCTGCAGACGGCGTTCACCACGCGCGACTCGTTTGATCCGCTAACCAGCACCCGCAATTTCCAGCTGGCCATGACCGACATTGGCGAGATGTACTTCATGCCGCCCCTGATGGTGGCCTTGTCCAAGCTGGCACCGAATGTGCGGGTCAGCACGGTACGACCCAACGCCGGAAACCTGAGGGAGGACATGGAGTCCGGCACGGTCGATCTGGCGCTGGGCCTCTTGCCCAACTTGCAGACGGGCTTCTTTCAGCGTCGCTTGTTTCGCCACAAGTATGTGTGCGTCTTTCGCAAGGGGCACCCCTTGGCCAAATCACCCATGACGCTCCAGCAATTTACGGAGCTGGACCATGTGGGCGTCATTGCCGCCAACACCGGGCACGGAGAGGTAGATGGCCTGCTGGAGCGTGCCGGTATCAAACGCAAGATGCGGCTGATGCTGCCGCATTTCATTGCCGTGGGTCACGTGCTGCAAACCACCGACCTCATCGCCACGCTGCCGGAACGATTTGCCGAGCGCTGTGAGGTGCCCTTTGGACTGGTCACCTCACCGCATCCGGCACGCTTGCCAGACATTGCCATCAACCTTTTTTGGCATGCCAAGTTCAACCGGGATCCTGCCAACCTGTGGATCAGGCAGCTCTTTGTTGAACTTTTCGCCGACAACGATGGCGAGAAATCACCGCCGCGGGGTGCACGGAGAAAGTCCAGTTCACCGTGACTTAAGGTCCATGGGTCCGTCTGCTGGCAGCCGAACCCGAACGCACAGGCAATTGCGCCGCGCGCCCTCAGTGGCGGGCCTGTCGATCAGGAGTGCTCGATGCGGACGTACTCAAAGTCCTTGGGCTGGTTGTTGATGCCCACGCGCGGGGGCGCAATCCAGCTGGCGTACTGGCCCGGCACGGTGCAGGGCTTCATCAGGGAGTTGATGAAGTTGTGGTCCTCGTCCGAGCACAGCCAATCACTCTTGCCTGCGTTCCACGCTTCTGCGCTCAGCAACTCACCAGCCGGGCTGACGTGTGCCTCGGCAAATTCGCCAATCCTGCGGTTAAAGGCCTTGTGCGGCTGCTTGAACTGGAAGGCAATGCCGGACTTTTCGATCACCTTGTTCCAGCGGTCGATACCGCCCTGGCAATCGGCGATGTAGTCGTCCAGCAGGCGGCTGTTGATGGCGCGCAGCGCCGGCACGTCTTCAGTGACGAACTTGCCGTCGATCACGCGCAGCACGGCGTAGGTGGCGTCTTCCAGCTGGTGGTCGTCGTCAATAGCGGTTTCGTTGAAGCGGCCCTTGAGGCCGGTGCTGAAGGCGCTGGCGGCGTTGGACGAAATCTCCGAGCCAAACAGGTCGCGCGTGACCGACATGTGGAAGTTGGCCTTCTTTTGCAGCGTGGGCAGGTCGATCACGCCCAGCTTGCGAATGGCGTCCTTGGCATGGGGGTCGGTGATGCCGGCGGCCTTCATCGCCAGGCAGGTGGCCTCGATGGTGCGGCCCACGCCGGTTTCACCGACGAACAGGTGGTGCGCCTCTTCGGTCAGCATGAAGCGGCAGCTGCGTGACAGCGGATCAAAGCCGGACTGCGCCAACGCGGCCAGTTGCATCTTGCCGTCGCGGTCGGTGAAGTAGGTGAACATGAAGAAGCTCAGCCAGTCGGGCGTGCGCTCGTTGAAGGCCCCCAGAATGCGCGGGTTGTCCTGCTGGCCGCTGCGGCGCTCCAGTAATGCCTGCGCCTCTTCACGGCCGTCACGGCCAAAGTATTTGACCAGCAGGTAGACCATGGCCCACAGGTGGCGACCCTCTTCGACGTTCACCTGGAACAGGTTGCGCATGTCGTACAGCGAGGGCGCGGTGGCGCCCAGAAAGCGCTGCTGCTCGACCGACGCCGGCTCGGTATCACCTTGGACTACGATCAGGCGGCGCAACAGCGAACGGTATTCACCGGGCACTTCCTGCCAGGCCGGTTCACCCTTGTGACGGCCACAGGGGATGGTGCGGCCTTCTTCCTTGGGCGCCAGCAAAATGCCCCAACGGTATTCGGGCATCTTGACGTGGCCAAACTTGGCCCAGCCGCTGGGGTCCACACCCACCGCAGTGCGCAGGTAGACGTCGGCGTTCTGGAAGCCGTCGGGGCCCATGTCTTTCCACCAATCCAGGTAGGCGGGCTGCCAGGCCTCCAGGGCGCGTTGCAGCTGTTTGTCGGACGACAAATCAACGTTATTGGGAATCAGATCGTCGTAGCTGACGGCTACGAAGGCGTCGCTTTGGATGCCTGCTACGTCTTCAACAAGTTCGGTGGGTTCGCTCATGGTGTCTCCTGCGCTGGGTGGAATGGATGATCCATTAATGCACTATGTTGCTTCTACTAAATGGATATCTGCATTTTGATGCGTCATACGGCCGAAGACTTTGATCTATCGCAAACACATTAAGCATAATGATGCATATTTCAGCAAAATTGCCGTCCCACGCTGCGCCGCGCGCGGTGTCCAGATTCATCAGAGGTTTGGGGAGGTGGCGTGCCAGGCGGCGCGCCGGGTGGGACGGGCAGCGCCCGGTGTCTATTTGTAGACTTTTTTCAGCAATTGCAGCAGTGTTTTGCGCTCGGCATCCGTCAGGCGTGGGGTGCTGTCAATCTCCAGTTGGGCCGCGGTTTTCTCCGCGCTGCGCATCAGAGTCAGCCCGGCGGGCGTGGGGTGCAGGCCCATGGCCCGGCCATCGAGCGGATGGGGCTGGCGGGCAATCAGGTCCCGCTTCTCCAGGGCGTTGACCATCTGCACCAGGTTAGGGGCCAAAATGCTCAGGGCCGCACACAGCTGGCGCGACGTGATCCCCGGGTTGTGGACGATCAGAGACAGCACCGAGAAGTCCACAATGCGCAACTCGTAGACGGCCATGCGCTGCAGAAACACCTCAATGATGGTCAGCGCCGCCCGGCGCGCGTTGTAGCCCAGCAGCGTTTCCAGGTAACGGGCATTGACCTTGTCGACGTGGGGATGTTGGGGCTTGGCGTCCATGGCAATCTGGGAGGGCAAACCAGTGAGCATACCAAGCCGTTCAGGCGCCGCCGCCATCCAGCCGCGCCGAGATGATGTGCAGGCGCATCGCGAACTCCGGCAACACCCAGTGGCGCACGGCGCTGGCGGGCTCTGCCCAGCGCGACCCGTGGGTCGCAGAGGTATCGCCCCGGGTGGCATGGTTGATTTGCAGCCAGGCCCAGGACATCAGGCACAGCGTCAGCGCACGCAGGTAGTCGTCGGCCACCCAGTAGAGCAGTTGCGGGTCGCCGGTGGCCGCCTGCGCCAGACGCGAGGTCACCTGCCGCAGTGCGGCAACCTGGTCCAGGAAGGGGGCGTGTGCAGCCACAGCCGGGTCCAGGTCGTCACTGAGCGTCTCCAACAGCGTGAACAGGCCCAGGCCCGCATCGGGCATGACCTTGCGCGCCAGCAAGTCGATGGCCTGGATCTCATTCGTGCCTTCATAAATCATCGTCACGCGGGCGTCGCGCACAATCTGCTCAATGCCCCACTCGCGCACGTAGCCGTGTCCGCCAAACACCTGCAGGCATTCGCTGGCGCCGCTGAAGGCCTGCGCGGTCCAGGCGGCCTTCAGCACCGGCGTCACCAGGCTGCACCAGCGTTGCGCGGTGTCGCGGCGGTCGGCGTCCGGGTGGTGTTTGAGCAGGTCGAGTTCCATCGCCGTGCGGTAGGCCAGCACCCGCCCACCGTCGATCCAGGCGCGCTGCGTGGACAAAATACGCCGCATCGCGGGGTGTTCCGCGATCAAGCTGGCCCCCACGCTTGTCGCTTCGCGTACTACGCTGCCGTCAGAGGGGGCCTTGGGCGCGCGCATTTGCCGGCGCTCTTTGGAATAGGCATCGGCCTTTTGCCAGGCGGCTTCCAGCAGGCCTATGCCTTGCAGGCCGACATGCAGGCGGGCGGCGTTCATCATCACGAACATGGCGTTGAGACCACGGTGGGGCTCGCCAATCATCCAGGCCGTCGCCTCGTCAAAGCGCATCACGCAGGTGGGGCTGCCGTGCAGGCCCATTTTTTCCTCGATGCGTTCGCAGTGCACGGCATTGCGCGTGCCCTCGGGCAGAACCTTCGGCGCCAGGAACAGCGACAGGCCCTTGGGTCCGGCGGGGGCGTCCGGCAGGCGGGCCAGCACCAGGTGGACGATGTTGTCCGTCAGGTCGTGCTCACCGCCGGAGATAAAAATCTTGGTACCACTGACACGGTAGCTGCCGTCTGAGCGGGGCTGCGCCTTGGTGCGCACCAGACCCAGGTCGCTGCCCGCATGGGGCTCGGTCAGGCACATGGTAGCCAGCCACTCGCCGGTGGCTACTTTTCCCAGATACGCCGCCTTGAGCGCCTCGCTGCCGTGGTGCTTGATGCACTCGTAGGCGCCGTGCAACAGGCCGGGCGCCATGGTCCAGCCATGGTTGGCGCCGCTAAGCATTTCAAACAGCACGGCTTCCAGCACCGCCGGCAGGCCCTGGCCACCGTCCTGCGGTGCGCAGGCCAATGCTGGCCAGCCCGCTTGCCAAAACGCCTGGTAGGCCTCCTTGAAGCCCGGTGGCGTGGTGACCTTGCCCACAGCAAAGGTGCAGCCGACGCTGTCGCCCACTTCCTGCAACGGCGCCACCTGTTGGGTGACAAACTTGCCCGCCTCCTCCAGCACCTGCTGCACCAGGTCGGCATCGGCCTCGGCAAAGCACGGCAGCGCGAGCAGTTGTGCGGGGGCGTCAAGGACATCGTTCAGGATGAACTGGATATCGGCCAGGGGAGCTTGGTAGTGCATGCGAATTGCTATAGAAATAGTAGCTACTCAGGCTTATTTCACGAGGGCTATAGGCCTGTTTGACGTTTAGGTATTTGGCGCTTCAAGCGCTGGCGGGTTCGGCCTTCTTGCGCGCCGCACCCAGGTAGGTGTCGATGACACGTGGGTCCGTGGCCAGTTCCCGGGCCGCGCCACTCAGGGCCATGTCGCCCATCTCCAGCACATAGCCGTAGTCGGCCGCCTCCAGCGCAGCGCGGGCGTTTTGCTCCACCAGCAGCGTGGTCACGCCGGTTTGGCGCAGTGCATCGATGGTGCGGAAAATTTCCTTCACCACCAGCGGCGCCAGGCCCAGGCTGGGCTCGTCCAGCATCAAGAGCGTGGGGCGCGACATCAGCGCGCGGCCCACGGCCAGCATCTGGCGCTCGCCGCCGGACAGCGTGCCGGCGGCCTGGTGGCTGCGCTCTGCCAGGCGCGGAAAGAGCTGGTACACCACGTCGAGCTGGTCGCGCCAGGCCTTGTTGCCCAGCCGCACCTGGCGGAAGGCACCCAGGATCAGGTTGTCCTGAACCGGCATGGTGCCAAACAGTTCGCGCTTTTCGGGCACCAGTGCAATGCCCAGCATCACGCGTTCTTCCAGCGACAGCGCGCTGATAGCCTGGCCCTGGAATTCGATAACGCCTTGGGCGGGCAACACGCCCATCAGCGCATTGAGCAGTGTGGACTTGCCCGCGCCATTGGGGCCGATGACGGTGATGACGCTGCCCTGCGGCGCCTGGAGATCGATGCCGTGCAGCACCTCGGCGCGGCCATAGCCGGCGCGCAGGCCTTTGACGACAAGAAGGGGTTGTTGGCTCATGGGTGGCTTTCGTTCTTCTGTTGACGCTCAGTGCTCGACGCCGAGGTAGGCGGCGCGTACTTTGGGGCTTTCCTGCACTTGCTGTGGCGTGCCTTCCATCAGCATGGTGCCGAATTCCATGACCACGATGTGGTCGGTCACGTCCATCACCAGGTCCATGTCGTGCTCCACCAGCAAAATGCTCATGCCCTCACTGCGCAACTGGCGCAGCACGGCGGCCAGAGCCTGTTTCTCTTTGTGGCGCAGGCCGGCGGCGGGCTCGTCCAGCAGCAGCAGGGCCGGGTCACCGCACAGGGCGCGCGCAATCTCCAGCAGACGCTGCGGCCCCATGGCCAGGTTGCCGGCCTGCTCGTGCATGGTGTGGCCCATGCCGATGCGCTCCAGCTGGCGGGCCGCCTCGCGCAACAGGCTTTGTTCTTCGGCACGGTCCAGGCGCAGCATGCTGGAAAGCGCTCCCTTGTGGCCGCGCAACTGCGCGCCCAGGGCCACGTTCTCCAGCACGGTCAGCTCGGGAATCATCTTGACGTGCTGGAAGGTGCGGCTCACACCCCGGCGGGCAATCTCGCGCGACGGCAGGCCGCTGACCTTCTCGCCACAAAACCGCACCTCGCCCGTGGTCAGGCCCAGCACGCCGGTGATCAGGTTGAAGGTGGTGGACTTGCCGGCGCCGTTGGGGCCGATCAGTCCGACGATCTGTCCGGCCTGGATGGAAAACGTGATGTCGTTCACCGCCGTCAGGCCGCCAAACTGCTTGCGAATCTTCTGGACCTCCAGCACCGTGTCGCCGTGCGCGGGCTTGGCGCGTTCGGCCAAGGGGGTGGCGTTGTGCCAGTCGTCCACGCGCTGCGGCTTGGGCAGGAAGCGGCCCACCAGCGACCACACGCCGTCAGGCAAATACTTCAGCACCAGCACCAGCACGATGCCGAACACGATCACCTCGTAGCTGCCACTGGTGCCCAGCAGCTTGGGCAGGAACACCTGCAGCTCATCTTCCAGCAGCTTGGTCATCACCGCGCCGCTGATGGCGCCCCACACAAAACCGGCGCCGCCCAGCACGGCCATGAACAGGTATTCAATACCGAACTTCAGGCTGAACGGCGACGGGTTGACGGTGTGCTGGAAGTGCGCGAACAGCCAGCCCGAAACGCTGGCAAACAGCGCCGCGATCAGGAAAATGCCGACCTTGTGGCGCAACGTGTCCACGCCCATGGCCTCGGCCATCAGCGTGCTGGCGCGCATGGCACGGATGGCGCGCCCGGTGCGCGAGTCCAGCAGGTTCAGCAGTGCAAAGGCACCGAACAGCACCATGCCCCAGGCCAGCACAAAGAAGCTGCGGCCCTGGCTGATGTCCCAGCCAAACAACATGATGGAAGGCACGCCCAAGATGCCGTCGTACTTGCCCAGGCCGTCCAGATTGCCCATCAGGTAATACAGCGACAGGCCCCAGGCGATGGTGGCCAACGGCAGGTAGTGGCCCGACATGCGCAGCGTGATCCAGCCCACCACCAGCGCACTGACGGCGGTGATGAACAGACCGGCAAACACCGTGAGCCACGGTGACCAGCCCATGTTCACGCTCAGATAGGCACTGGTATAGGCGCCAATACCAACGAAGGCGGCCTGACCGAAGGACGTGAGTCCGCCAATGCCGGTGAGCAGCACCAGGCCCAGGATGACCAGGCTGTACATCGCGATGTAGTTGAGCTGGGTGATCCAGAACTCGGGCACCGGCGACACCGCATACAGCAGCATGCAGGCCAGCAACGTGATGCGTTGGGCCTTGGCGGAATGCACCCAGCGTTGAAGGGTGGGGGGCAAAGTCATGTCAATGTTCCTCAGAGTGGCCGCCAGCCACCGAACGCCACAGCAAAATGGGCAGTACCAGGGTGAACACAATCACCTCCTTGAAGGCGCTGGCCCAGAAGGAGCCAAAGGCTTCGACCAGACCGACGAACAAGGCACCCACCGCCGCCAGCGGGTAGCTGTGCAGACCACCCATGACGGCAGCCACAAAGCCCTTGAGGCCGATCAGAAAACCCGAGTCGTAGAACACCGTGGTGGTGGGGCCAATCAACAGGCCCGACAAGGCACCGATGAGTGCGGCCATGGCAAACGTGGTCTGGCCCGCGCCATGCGTGGAGATGCCCATCAGCCGCGCGCCCAGGCGATTCACCGCCGTGGCCTGCAAGGCCTTGCCATACAGCGTGCGGTTGAAGAACTGCCACAGCAGCACGATCAGCGCCAGTGAGACGCCAAAAATGATGATGGCCTGCCCGCTGAGGGACAGCGGCCCGACGCTGAAGCGCTCGTCCCAAAACGCTGGGTTGCGAAAGCCTTCGGCACCAAAGAACAGCAGGCCCAGGCCGGTCATCGCAAAGTGCACACCGACCGACACGATCAGCAGCACCAGGTTGCTGGCATCGGCCAGCGACTGGTAGGCCACGCGGTAAACCAGCGGGCCAAATGCGGTAACGATGGCTACCGTCAGCAGTGCCTGCACCAACAGGGGCAGATTGTGCGGTGCCGCCCAGATCGACAGGCCGGACACCACCACCGGAATAGCCAGTGTGGTCAGGCCGGCCTTGATGGCGCGTTTGGCGTTGCTGGTATGCAGCCAGCTCAGGCGCACGTCCATCACGGCCGCCAGCACGGCCATGATCAGCAGCAGCCACACCGTGCCCGGCACCTGGCCGGTGCGAAAAATGGCCAGGGTCAGCGCGCCATAGGCGACAAACTCTCCCTGGGGAATGAAGATGACCCGGGTCACGCTGAACACCAGGACCGTGGCCAGTCCGAGCAGGGCGTACACGGCACCGTTGGTGATGCCGTCGAGCATCAGGATGCTGACGATTGAGAAGTCCATGGAAAACCCTAGAGTACGTTCATGATGTGAGCACGCCCGCCGCCGGGCCGCCCCAAGGCGGGCGACGGCCCCCTCGGGGGGCAGCGCAGCACACGAAGTGGCAAGCGTGGGGGCAAACGTCCTACTCGACCTTCCAGTCGCCATTGACCACCTTGAGCATCACACCGGTTTCGTTGGTGAATCCCCAGTGGTCGTCCTTGGTCCAGTTCAGCACGCCATGCGACACCACGGTGCGGCCCATGGTTTCCAGGGCGTCACGCAGGGCGGCGCGGAATTCCTTGGTGCCGGGCTTGGCCTTTTTCAGCGCCATGGGCACGATCTTTTCCAGCACCAACTCGGCGTCATAGCCGTGGCCGGCGAACTGGTTGCGCGAACCCGCGCCATAGGCCTTTTCGTACTGCTGCACGAACTGGATGGCGATGGCCTTGGACGGGTGGCTGTCGGGCAACTGCTCGGCGATCACTGCCGGGCCGGACACCACATAGGCGCCTTCCACGGCCTTGCCACCGACGCGCATCAGGTCACGCGACGCGGCCGCATGGGTCTGGTAAATCTTGCCCTTGTAGCCACGGTCCACCACGGCCATGTGCGGCATGGCGGCGCCACTGCCCGAGGCCACCAGCAGCATCGCGTCGGGGTTGGCTGCCACCAGCTTCAGGGCCTGGGCCGTCACGCTGGTGTCGGAGCGGGTAAAGCGCTCGGTGGCAATGACCTTGATGCCGTTCTTGTCGGCCTCAGCGGTGAAGTCTTTCAACCAGCTCTCGCCATAGGCATCGGTGTAGCCCAAAAAGCCCACGGTCTTGATGCCCTGCTTCTTCATCAGGCCGACCATGGCGTGCGCCATGACGCCGTTCGACTGGGGCAAGCGGAAGGTCCAGCCGTCCTTGCCGGGGGGCAGCGACGCGGGCGAGAACGCCAGTTGCACGGTTTCGGCTTCCGCTGCCACACCCGCCATCGGGATGGCCACCGGTGTGGCCGCAGAACCCATGATGATGTCCACCTTGTCGTCGGTCACAAAGCGCTTGGCGTTCTTGACACCATTGGTCGGGTCAGTGGCATCGTCGAGCACGATGACATGGAGCTTTTCACCGGCGATGGACGTGGGCCAGAGCTTGATCTGGTTGCCCATGGGAATGCCCAGGCCAGAGGCCGGTCCGGTCAGCGGCAGGCTGATGCCGACGGTGATGTCGGCCAGCGCGGCGCCAGCGGCCAGGGCCGTGACTGCGGTGGCGATGAGTGTCTTGACGGTCTTCATGGTTGTCTCCTGATTAGTAGTGGTGGTGGCAAGGGAACGAAAAACGGGGGTTAGCTGCACTGGGCCTTGATGTCGGCTGGCACGGGAATGGCTTTGATGCGGTCCGGATCACCCTCCGGGTGCACAACGAAGGCCCGTGTCTCGCGGCCCTCGCACAGCACGGTGTCGCCACGCATCACCACGTGCTTTTGCACAAAAGTCTTGGCAGCCCAGGATTCGACGCTGGTGTGCACGTGGAGCGTCTCGCCATAGGTGGCCGGGCGCATGAACTTGGTGTGAATCTCCAGTAGCGGCGTGCCGATGATGCCGGTGGTTTTCTTTAGCTCGCGCCAGGGGGGCACGCCGCACTCCATGAAGAAGTGCAGCGAGGCTGCGTCCATCCACTTCGAAAAGTTGGGGAAGAACACGATGCCGGCGGGGTCACAGTCGCCAAACTGCACCTTGATGTCGTAGACAGTGGTTTTGCTCATGGTGGTTTCTGGTGGTAACGGCGTTCAGCGCGGGGCCATGCGCAGCGCGCCGTCCAGGCGGATCACCTCGCCATTGAGGTGGCCATTGGTCACGATGTGGGCGGCCAGTTGCGCAAACTCCTCGGGCTTGCCCAGGCGCTGCGGAAACGGAATGCTGGCCGCCAGCGACACCTGCACCGCTTCGGGCAGCGTCTTCATCAGCGGCGTGGCAAACAGGCCCGGTGCAATGGTGCAGACGCGGATGCCGTGCTGTGCCAGATCGCGCGCCATGGGCAGCGTCATGCCGGCCACGCCGGCCTTGGAGGCGCTGTAGGCCTGCTGGCCGACCTGACCATCAAACGCGGCCACGGAGGCGGTGAACACCATGGCGCCGCGCTCGCCGTCTCCCATCGGCTCCAGCTTGGCGCAGGCAGCGGCAAACAGGCGGGCCACGTTATAGGTGCCGATCAGGTTGACGTTGACCACGCGCACAAAATCTTCCAGCGGTGCGGCATTGCCATCCTTGCCGACCACGCGCTTGGCACTGCCAATGCCGGCGATCTGCATCAGGATGCGGGCCGGTCCATGTGCTGCTGCGGCCTGGGCAATAGCCGCCTGCACGCTGTCGGCACTGGTGACGTCGCACTGGCAGGCCAGGGCGCTGCCCGCACCGTATTGCGCGCCAATCTCGGCGGCCACCTTCTCGGCGTTGGCCAGGTTGACGTCCAGAATCGCCACCTTGGCGCCCAGGCGGGCCAGTTCGCGGGCGGTGGCCTCGCCCAAGCCGGAGCCACCACCGGTGACCAGAGCTGCTTGTCCTTGAATGTTCATATCAGGTACTTCTGTAAATTGCTACTGAATTGATAGCTGCTTGTGTATATTTCACGAGGGCTAGAGGCCTATTTCTCTTATAGGTTAGGGCGCAATCAGGCTGCAAGCGGGTTTTCCAGTAGCAGGGCGATGCCCTGGCCACCACCGATGCAGGCGCTGGACACTCCGTAGCGCACACCACTGCGTTGCATCTCGCGGGCCAGCGTCAGCGTCAGGCGCACGCCAGTCACGGCCAGCGGGTGGCCCAGGGCGATAGCGCCGCCGTTCACATTCAGCTTGGACAGGTCCAGCCCCAGCTCGCGGCCCACGGACAGGGTTTGCGCACCCTGGGCTTCGTTGATCTCGAAGCGGCCAATGGCGTCCAGCGACAGACCGGCGCGCTCCAGCAACAGGCGGATGGCGGGGGCCGGGCCAATGCCCATGATCTCGGGCGGCACGCCAACCACGGCCGCAGCCACCACACGTGCCAGCGGCTTCTTGCCATGGGCCTTGGCGTAGGCGCCCGAAGACACGACCGCAGCGGCCGCCGCATCCACCAGCGCGGCGCTGTTGCCGCCGGTCTGCACGCCGCCGGCGTGCACGGCGCGCAGCTTGGCCAGCACCTCCACCGGCGAAATGCGCGCATGCGTGTCTTGCGCCACTTCGGTGGTCTTGCCTTGCAGCTTGATGCCACGGGTGGCATAGCCTTCCAGCGCAAACTGCTCGCTGACCACGGGCACGATTTCGCCGGCGTGGAAACCGGCCTGCTGGGCAGCCACGGCCTTGGCAAAGGAGCCGGAGGCAAAGGCGTCTACCTCTTCGCGGGTGATGCCGTATTTCTTGGCCAGGTTCTCCGCGGTCTGGATCATGTTGATGCCGCAGGCGGAATCGTTCAGCGCTTCCCACATGAAGTCCTTGAACTCCACCGGCGCGCCCAGCTTGAAGCCGGTGCGGTGGGTGAAGGCGGCGATCGGGTTGCGCGTCATGGACTCGGCGCCCACCACCAGCGCTACGTCGGCGCAGCCACTCTGGATCTGCTCGCCGGCCTGGCGGAACAGCTCGAAGCCGGTGCCGCAGATGCGCTGCGTCATCAGCGCCGGCACGTCCTGCGGAACGCCGGCATACATGCCGATGTGGCGCGGCAGCATGAACTGCTCAAAGTCGCCAGGCGCCATGTTGCCGGCCAGCACGGACTGGATGTCAGTGGCGAGCACGCCGGCACGCTCCAGTGCCGCGCGGGCGGCCTTGATACCTAAGTCGGTGGGCGAGATGTGGCCCAGCGCGCCACAGTAGTCCACCATGGGCGTGCGTATGCCGTCGAGCATCCAGATGTCGTCGAACGCGTTGAAAAAACCTTTGCTTGCCATGGTGTCCTGTCTTTCAGAGAGATTGGGGTTTGAGGATGCTGTGCAGCGTGTCGTCGTGCAGGGCCGCAACCGTCTGGGCACGGTGGGTGAGCACGGCACGCTGGTTGATGGAGCCCTTGTCGGTCACTTCGCTACGGTCAATGGTGGGAGGCTCGGCCAGCAAGCACATGCGGGCAATGCGACTGGCGCTGCCGGTGGCATTCGCGGCCAGCTCGTTGAGCACTTTCTGGAACTGGGCGACCACCGGCGCACTGGCCAGCACATCGGCCATCGGCACGCTGACGTCCAGACCGCTCAGGGGCCGCACAGCCTGGGTCGGGAACACCATGGCACCGACCTCCTTGAGGTTGATGCCGGTCAGCACCACGTCCTGGATGTAGGGCGCACCCGCTGCAATGATCTTGGCGCGCAGCGGGCCCACGCTGACAAAGGTGCCGGTGGCCAGCTTGAAGTCTTCGGCAATGCGGCCATCGAATTTGAGGCCCTGGTGCACGTCGGTTTCGTCTATCCACTTGACTGCGTCACCCGAGCAGAAGAAGCCCTCTTCATCGAAGTGCAGGGCAGTCTCGGCTGGCGCGCGCCAGTAGCCCGGCGTGATGTTGGGGCCGCGGTAGCGCACCTCGGTCTTGCCCTCCATGTCGACCAGCTTGAGTTCCATGCCGGGCGTGGGCACGCCCAGGTCGCCAGCCTTGACATTGGGGTTGGTCACGAAGATGGCAAACGGGCCGGACTCGGTCATGCCCAGGCCGGTGCTCATCACGATGCGCTCGCCAATCTCGCGCTCCTGCGATTCAAACAGGCTGTCCCACACCGGCTGGGCCAAGGCGGCACCGGCGTAGAAAAACATCTTGACGCGTGAGAGCAGGTTCTTGCGCAGCACGTCATCGGTCTTCATGGCCAGCGCAATCGCCTCGAAGCCGGTGGGCACGTTGAAGTACACGGTGGGTGCGATCTCACGCAGGTTGCGCAACGTCTCGCCGGTGAGCGCGGGTGTGGGCTTGCCGTCGTCGATGTACAGCGTGCCGCCGTGGTAAACCACCATGCCGAAGTTGTGGTTGCCACCAAAGGTGTGGTTCCAGGGCAGCCAGTCCACCAGCACCAAAGGTTCCTGCGCCAGCACGGGCATGCTTTGGGCCATTTGCTGCTGGTTGGCACACCACATGCGCTGTGTGTTGATAACGGCCTTGGGCAGCTTGGTGGAGCCGCTGGTGAACAAAAATTTGGTGATGGTGTCCGGCCCGGTGGCGGCCATGGCGGCATCCACCTGGGCTGTTGCGGGCGTGGCCACCAGCTCGGCAAACGGCAGGCTGGAGCGGCCCTCCAGCGCACCATTGGTCAGGACCACTTCGATATCGTCGCCTACCGCCGAGGTGATGGCCTTGCCGTAGCGCGCCGCATCGGCCGCGAACACCAGGCCGGGCGTCACGGTCTGGAGCACGTGGCGCAGCTTGTCGTAGTCCTGGCTGATCAGCGAATAGGCCGGCGACGTGGGCACAAAGGGCACACCGGCGACCAGGCAACCCAGGGCCAGCAGCGCGTGCTCCAGGTCGTTCTCGGACAGGATGACCACGGGGCGCTCGACGCTCAGGCCGCGGTTGATCAGCGCCTGGGCAATGTTGCGCGCGCGCTCCCAGGCCTGGGCGTAGCTCACCTTGACCCAATTGCCCGTGCCGCCCGCGGCCAGCTTCTCGCGCCGCGCCATGAAGGTGCGTTCCGGCGCGACCTGCGCCCAGTGCTGCAGGCGGTCCGTCATGCGTTTGGGGTAGTCGTGCAGCGGCTGCTCGGCGCGCAGGTAGTGCACGCCCGGCGCGCCGTCGCGCAGGTCCACGCGGGTCACGCCGAATGTCAGCGCTCGGTATTTCGGGTCTGTCATGTTTGTCTCCAGCGATCTCTTTATTTGTTCTTCAGGCCTTCTTGACCTTGTCGGCGCGGCCTTCCAGGAAGGCGCGCACACGGTCCTTGGCTTCGGGTGCGCTCTGGGCAATCGCGGCCATCATGGCCTCGGTCATGAAACCCTGGTCGGCGGGTTGGTCAGCAATGCGGGGCAGCACATGGGTCAAGGCGTAGTTGGTCAGCGGCGCATTGGTCGCAATGCGTACGGCCAGCTCGAAGGCCTTGTCAAAGGCCGTACCCGTGGGAACCAGGTACTGGGCCAGGCCAATGCGTTCGCCATCCACAGCATTCACCACACGGCCGGTCAACATCATGTCCGTCATGCGTGCAACGCCGATCAGGCGCGGGATGCGCACCGAGCCACCGCCACCAACAAAAATGCCGCGCGAACCCTCGGGCAGCGCAAAGAAAGTGGTTTCATCGGCCACGCGAATGTGGCAGGCGCTGGCCAGCTCCAGGCCACCGCCGACCACCGCGCCGTGCAGCGCGGCGATCACAGGCACCGGGCCGTATTGCACGCATTCCAGCGCGGCGTGCCACATGCGGGAGTGGTGCAAGCCCTGGCCGGCGTCGCGGTCCTTGAGCTCGCTGAGGTCCAGGCCGGCACAGAAGTGCTCACCCTCGCCATCGATGACCGCCGCGCGCACGCTGGCGGGCATTTTTTCAAACAGATCGCGCAGCGCCAGAACGAGGCCGTCGTTGATGGCATTGCGTTTGCTGCCCCGGGTAAGGCGAATGACGGCAACTTCCTGTTGCTCGCCGCGAAGTTCAAAATGGAGGTCTTTGTTGCGCATGGTTTCTTTCGTTCTGGGTTGAATTATGGTTATAAAACATAATCAATTCAAGACGGTTTCCGGCTCTTTTCATCGGTGTTTACCCTAGGGCTAGCCAGCTGTTTGCATTACACGCCGCGCACAAAAAAATAGGGCCCCCAGAAAGGGAGCCCTACAAATCTCCCTTTGCGGGAGGCCCGAAAAACTGTAGTCGTGAACTGGCTTGCGCCAGCGCCGGATCAGAAGTTGTGGCGGATGCCGATGCCGTACAGATCGATGTCCTGTGCAGTCTTCACAGTGCCGAGGCTGCTCTTCTTGCCGGACTTGCCGTCACGCTGGTAGTTTCCATAGAGGGTGGTGCGTTTGCTCAGGCTGTAGCCTGCGTACAGCAGGTAGTTGGTGTCGTCAAAGCCGGTGTCTTGCGCGACGTCAACGGTGAACGCCCACACGCCAACTGGAACGCGAGCGCCCAGTGTCCAGCCCTGAGACGGGCCAGCCGGGTCCTGGTAGCTGCCTGCCAGGATGAACGAGCCGAAGTTGTATTTCGCGCCCAACGCGTAGTTGCCGTCGGTGGAGGCTCCTGCAGCAACGTTGTCCAGTTTCCAGTACGACAGGCCGACCGTCAGAGGTCCTTGTGCATAGATGGCGTTGGCATCAAACTTGGCGGATTGTGGGGCGCCTGCGGCAATGTTGATGCCGTTGTCGAGCTCAGCCACATAGCCCAACGTAGCAGTGAAGCCACCCATGGAAGGTGTGGTGTAGCTGAACTGGCTGTCGTTGCGGCCAGAAGATCCGACAAAGCCAAACTGGTTAACCACGGCGGAGAAGTTGGCAACGCTGGTCAATTCCCAGGCGGCAATACCGAAGAAGGTGGGGGACAGCGTGCGGCCAAAGCGGAGCGCGCCGAAGTTGCCAGACAAAGCGCCATAGGCGTAACGGCCATTAACGGTACCGGTGGCGCCGGTTTCATAGTTGATGTTTTGTTCGAACTGGGCCGTGAACTGCATACCGCCGCCAAGGTCCTCAACCGCCTTGAAGCCCCAGCGGCTGTTGCCGTCGGTGAAAGCATTGTTGCCGTGCATCTGAGCGCTCGTGCTTACGCCAGGCGCGTTGGAAGAGCCAATAGCCAAGTCAGCAACACCATACAAAGTGACTTGCGCCATCGCGGCGCCGGATGCGGCCAGTACAGCCAAAGCGATGAGGGTTTTTTTCATGTCGGATTTCTCATAAAGGTTAAGCAGTGGACTCCGGTCTCACGGAATCAGAACCGTTTTTCACGGGTGTACTCGTTTTTAGAATATGGATCGAGTGAACGCATTCTGGGTACTGCTGTCTGCTTTGATAAGCGCTAGACACCACTATCAGTTATATTTTATAAACATAACAGAGGCGTCGATATCGCCGAAGACGGTCGTTCGGCCGCTTGCGTCATCCGCGCGCATCGTGGTGGATCGGCGGTGGCGCTTTGGGTTGATGCGTCACAGGTCCAGCACCAGCCGCGCCGTTTTCGCCCGTGAGCAGCAGGGTGTGAACTGGTCGTTGGCGGCCTGTTCTTCGGGGGTGAGGTACATGTCCTTGTGGTCGGGCACGCCGGACAGCACGCGGGTCAGGCAGGTGCCGCACACGCCCTGCTCACAGGATGTCAGCACCTCCACGCCCGCTGCCGACAGTGCCTGCGTAACGGTCTGGTCACTGGCCACGGCGATGACCCGCCCGGAGCTGGCCAGCTGGACCTCAAAGCCGGCGTCGCTGTCGGACCTGGCCACTTCAGCGCCAAAGAATTCGTAGTGCAGTTGACTCTCGGGCCAGCCTTTCTCGCGCGCCGTCACTAGCACGGCATCCATGAAACCCTTGGGGCCACAGACATACAGGTGCACACCGGCTTGCTGGTCAGCCAGCAGCGCGGCCAGATCCAGCTTCTGATCGGCAGCGCCGTCATCGAAATGGAGCTGCACCCGCGGCGCATAGCGGGACGCAGTGATGCGCTGCAGGAAGGCCGCACGATCGCGCGAACGCGTGCAGTAGTGCATCGCAAAGTCACCACCGGTCATGGCCAGACGTTCGGCCATGCACAGAATGGGCGTCACGCCAATACCACCGGCCAGCAGCAGGCTGCGCCGGGCATCGTGTACCAGGCCAAAGTGGTTTTTGGGTGCGCTGATCTGCAGCACCTGCCCTTCTTGCACCTGCTGGTGCATGGCTTCTGAGCCGCCGCGCGAGGCCGGATCGCGCAGCACGGCTATCAGGTAACGGTGGGTCTCGGCGGGGTCATTGCACAACGAATACTGGCGGGTCAGGCCACCCGGCAGATACACGTCCACATGCGAGCCGGCGGAAAACGATGGCAGGGCTGCGCCGTCCACGCCCACCAGTTCGAAGGTGCAAATGTTGGTGGCTTCCACGGCTTTGCGCGCCACGCGGACCGATAGGGTTGATGCACTGGACATGGTCAAGCCTCAGCCGCCGTTTGCTCCTGCGCCATCAGCCTGTCCAGAATTTTGCGCGACTGAATGCCACCTGCATCGATATTGAGCATCAGCAAGGCGCGCCCGGCGTGGGCCAGCAGGTTCTTCTGCTGCAGTTCCAGCATCGCCAGGTCCTCGCTGAAGATCTTGCCCTGGCCCTCTCGGATGGAGGCGGTGAGCGCCTTGTCGGTGGGGTTGAACTTGCGCGCCATGCCCCAGAAATAGTGGATGGAGGTCTCGGTCTCAGGGGTGATGAAGTCCACCACCACGCTGTAGGCCTTCTTGTCATTGGGTGCGTCATAGCCGCCGTGGCCCATGTGCGCCACACCGACTTCAATCATCACATGGCTGGGCGGCGTGAAGCGGCAGATCTGCCAGCGGTCCACCGGCACGTCGTCGGCCAGGCTGTTGGCGCGCAAGGCCATTTGCCAGAAAGGCGGTGGCAGGATGCCGCTCATGTATCGGCTGGTGACCACCATGTCGCCCTCGACCGTGGTCTTGCACGGCGTCTCGTCAATTTCCTTCTGGCCAATGCTGGTGGAGTGCACATAGGTCTCGTGCGTCAGGTCCATCAGGTTGTCGATCATCAGCCGGTAGTCACAGGCGATGTGAAACAGGCCGCCGCCGTAGGCCCATTCGGGGTTGTCGTACCACGCCATGTGCGGGATGGTGTCGGCATTCGCCAGGGCCGCATCACCCGGCCAGACCCAGATAAAGCCGTAGCGTTCCACGACGGGAAAACTCCTGATCGCCGGGAAGCCGCGCACGCGCTGGCCGGGCATGGAAATCGTCTTGCCCTCGCAGCCCATCTCCAGGCCGTGGTAACCGCAGACCAGCTTACCCTCGGACACATAGCCCAGCGAGAGCGGCGCACCCCGGTGCGGACAGAAGTTTTCTACCGCCGCGACGCGGTTTTCCTCGCCCCGGTAGAAGGCGATGTTCTCGCCGCAGATGGTGCGACCCAGCGGTTTTTCATCGATCTCATTGGGGGTTGCGGCGACATACCAGGCATTTTTGGGGAACATGATGGGCACCTCGTGGGGTTAATACGTCCTGCAGCAAACCCTGCGGACCAATGATGGAGTAATTTTCATATTCAGTATACTGAATGTGATTCATTGTACGGAATGACTATCCGCAGCGGAAGCCCCCAAACATCAGTATTTACCCTTGCTTGGGGATCAGGATTTCTTGCTGCTGGACTACGCCGAGGTGCCGAGCAGCAGGGCTGGGGTAAGCGCCAAAGTGAGGTCAAGGGGGAGCCCGAAGGGCGGAGGACACGAACGGCGGCGCTTGCCCCAGCTCTGCTGCGGGCGCACACCCGAAGAGTGCGCAGTTAGCCCGGGAGGCTAGTCAGCCTGGCCTTGCTGGTCATTAAGATGCACAAACTTGCCCAGCAAGCGCATGAACTCGCGCTGCTCGGCCGCGTCCAGGCTATCCATCATGCCCAGGTACATCTGCTCAATGCCCGGGCGCATATCTGCCAACACCGCCGCGCCCGCCGGTGTCAACGACAGGCTGCGCTGGCGCCGTGGCAGCACCTCGCGCAGTATCCAGCCCTTGGCTTCGAGCCGAGTGGCGATATCGGCGGTGCTGGACGTATCCAGCGCAATCAACTGCGCCAGCGTCACCTGGTCCACGCCTGGCGTTTCATGCAGGGTGCGCAAAATGGCGTACTGGATGGGCGTGACATGGCGGCCATGCACTTCGTGGAACTTGGACACCGCGATTTGCTGGGCACGGCGGATCAGGTGGCCGGGCTCGTCATGGAGCCTGAAGTTAGGCGGGTCGTTGGCTGCTGGAGTCATGGGCAGATTTTGCCCGAACAGGTTTTCCAGGGCAGCACAGTGCCCGTCAATCGGTTCAATAGCGCAACTGTCCAGCCGAGTCCAGAATCGCCAGCTCCACATAGGAAGAGCCGATGTGGTTAGCCGGCGAATAGTGGGACACGAACTTGCCAAAGCTGATGTCGCCGCCGGTTTCCAGACCCTTGATGAAACTCTCGGTGCTCAGGTTTTTGCCACCGCGCCGCAAGCCTTCCACCAGCAGTTTGGCGTGGATAAAGCCCTCGAACTGCGAACTGGAAGCCTGGGCCTGGGGATCTTTGGCCTTGAGCAAGCGCAGATATTCCTGCACCACCGCGACCGAGCCATTGCGCAGCGACGGCATGATCTGCGCCAACACGATGCCACGCGCGGCCGCGCCCAATTCGTGGTTCAGCACATCGGTACTGACCACCGAGAAGCCATAGACCACGGGCCGGGCGGTGGTGGCGTTCAGCGCCTTGACGAATGCCGTGAAAGTCAGCCCTGCCGTCCCCAGGACCACAGCCTGCGGTTGGGCCTTCAGGATGGCGGCCGCAGCGGCATCGAAGTCGGGCTGCTTGGGGTCGATCTTGACGAAGGTGGGGATCACCAGCTGGCGCGCGTCGGCCGCCCGCTTGATCTCCCCCATCAGCGCATTGCCAAAGCCGTCGTCCTGGTAGACCACCGCCACTTGGGTGATGCCCAACTGCAACTGCTGCTGCACGATGCGTTGCGCCTCGGCGGCGTAGCTGGCACGCACATTGAACAGGTAACGGTTGAAGTTGTCCCGGAAGGTGGCGGCCCCGGTGACCGGGCCAAAGGTGATGGTTTTGTTCTCGGTCAGCAGCGGCAGAACCGCCGCCGTGTTGGCCGTGCCGGTGCTGTTGTAGAGCAGGAATACCTTGTCCTCCAGCAACAGTTTGCGGGTGTTGTCCACGGTGCGCTTCACATCAAAGCCATCGTCCAGCGGCTTGTAAACGATTCTGCGGCCATGCACGCCGCCTGCGGCATTGACGGCGTTGAAGTACAGGCCGGAGCCCACGGTGTACTCCGTGGTCTGTGGCCCCAGCGGCCCGCTCAACACGGCCGACGAGCCGATCAGGATTTCAGTATCCGTGACGCCGGAGTCCCCGGCCAGCAGCGGCGTGCTGCAGCCCAGGCCGATGGCGAAGAGAAGTGTCGTGAGGGTATGGTGCATGCGGTGGTCCCGGTGGACATTTCTGCACCGGGTTTGTTTTCGATTGAGGCAAATTATGGTTATAAAACATAATTAACTCAAGCAAAAACCGGGGCGCTTCGGTCGGTGTTTACCCTAGCGCGTGCACCGCGGGTGGACCGCGTCGTTGCTAGACATCCTCACCCAGGCCAATGGGAGCCGGCGCGCGCGTCACGATGCGGGTGAACAGCCGGTCGTAGGCCGGGTCACGCGGGTATTGGCCGGTGAGCGGATCGCAGTTGGTTTCGAACGCGGCGTCCAGCTCGACCCAGTCGGCTGCGCCCAGCACCTTCAGCGCGGCGGGCAGGATGACGGATTCTTCCAGCCGCATATGTTCCAGGTAAAACGCCAGGTAGCGCTTGGCCGCCGTTTCAAAGGCTTCGCGGCGCGGCTCGCCAATCAGCTCCCAGGCCATCAGCAGATGCTGCAGTTCACGCACATTGGCCTCGCCCCTGTCGTGGTCCTTGTCCAGCCGAGCAATCAGCTCTGCGGTCTCGGGCACCAGGGCGGCGACCCGGGGAAACAACAGCTCCGACTCCTTGGGGTGGTGCAGGCGCTCGGGAAACTCATCGATGTAGAACAGCATGGCGCCCAGCACATCGAAGAAGCTCTGGGGGTCCTTGCCCGGACCCCGGTCCACCATCATGCCCATTGACCGCAACATGGCGGCCAGGGTGGAGTGTTCGTCGCGGATGATGCGGATACTGCTGGGTTCCATGGAAATTCTCCTGTTGAATAAGCGGATTCTGACAGCGTGCGCTCAGTGGCCAAAATCCAGCGGCAAGCCGACATAATTTTCGGCAATGGTGCGCGAGCCAGCTTCACTGTGGATCAAATAGTCCAACTCGGCCTGCTGGAATTTTGCAACGATGGCGCCGTCGTCGGGAAAGCGGTGCATCAGCTGGGTGAACCACCACGAGAAGCGCTCGCCCTTCCAGATGCGCTTGAGGCACTTCTCGGAATAGCTGTCGATGCCGGCCTCACTCTGCTCCTGGTAGAACTCGATGATGCCGTTGGACAAATACTTGACGTCGGTGGCCGCCAGGTTCAGTCCCTTGGCACCGGTGGGCGGCACGATGTGGCCGGCGTCACCCGCCAGGAACATGCGGCCAAAACGCATGGGCTCGGTGATAAAGCTGCGCAGCGGCGCAATGCTCTTTTCAATCGACGGCCCGGTGATGAGTTTGTCGCGGCCTTCCTGGTCCAGGCGCAGCTTCAGCTCCTGCCAGAAGGCGGCGTCGGTCCACTCCTCGACCTTGTCGGTCAGCGGCACCTGCAGGTAGTAGCGGCTGCGCGTCTTGCTGCGCTGCGAGCACAGCGCAAAACCGCGCGGGCTGTTGACGTAGATGAGTTCATCGTGCACCGGCGGAGTGTCGGACAGCAGACCCAACCAGCCAAAGGGGTAGACCTTCTCGAATTCCTTGATGGCGTTGCGCGGCGCGCTGGCACGGCAGACGCCATGAAAGCCGTCGCAGCCGGCGATGAAATCGCATTCGATCTGGAACTGCTGGCCGTCCTTCTCGTAGGTGACGCGGGGATGCTTGGTATCAAAGTCGTGGATGGCAACATGCTGCGCCTCGTACACCGTGGGCAGACCAGCCGCCGTGCGGGCATCCATCAAGTCATGGGTCAGCTCGGTCTGGCCATAGACCATGACGTTCTTGCCACCGGTGAGCTTGTTCATGTCGATGCGGTGGCGCTGGCCGTCAAACAGCATCTCGAAGCCGCCATGCACCAGGCCCTCGCGGTGCATGCGTGCGCCAACGCCAGCCTCGTCCAGCAGGTCGATGCAGACCTGTTCCAGAATGCCGGCGCGGATGCGCGTGAGCACATAGTCGCCGGTCTGGCGCTCCAGAATGATGGTGTCAATGCCGGCCTTGTGCAGCAGTTGACCGAGAAGAAGACCGGATGGACCGGCACCGATGATGGCAACCTGTGTACGCATGGGAATGTGCTCCTGTTTGTTGTGCCACAAGCTTAGGACGATGCCGCCCTCTTGTGTAGACCGTGCCGCATTGATTGTGCGATGATTGCACCAGTTGCGCGATGATCGCGCAGCCATTGGAACATCGCATGACAATTGCCAAAGCGGATTTCATTGAAGGCATGGCCAAGGGTCTGGCCGTGCTGGAGAGCTTTGACACCGAGCGCCAGCGCCTCAACGCCACGCTGGCTGCGGCACGCGCCGGCATCACGCGGGCCGCCGCGCGGCGCCACCTGCTGACGCTGGCCCACCTGGGCTATCTGGAGACCGATGGCAGCTACTACTGGCTGTCGAGCAAAGTGCTGCGCTTCTCGGGCAGCTACCTGGCCTCCAGCCGCCTGCCGCGCGCGCTGCAGCCCACACTGAACCGGCTGGCCCTGCAGACACAGGAGTCTTTCTCGGGCGTGGTGCTGGACGCCGACGAGGTGGTGATGGTGGCGCGCAGCGGCAACGACTCCGCGCTGGCCGTGGTCGCACCCGCCCGGGTGATTGCCTACGGGCTGCACATGGGCGCGCGCCTGCCCGCGCACGCCACCTCCACCGGGCGGGTGCTGCTGGCCGCCAAGACCAAGGCCGATTTCAACGCCTGGATGAAGGGGCGCACGCTGGCGCGCATGACATCGTTGACGACCACCGATCCCAAGCAGTTCCGTGCCCTGATCGAGCAGGTGCGCAAAGACGATTTTTGCCTGACCAGCGAAGAGCACGAACCTGGCGTGCACGCGCTGGCGGTACCGCTGCGCAATGCCCAGGGCGTGACGCTGGCGGCGCTGAACGTGGTGGCATCCCAGAGCCGCATCTCTCCGCTGGTCATGCAGCGTGATTTGCTGCCTCTGCTGTTTGAGGCGGCGCGGGAACTGCGGCCGCTGTTGTAGACGCGTTCATCAGCGCGTCGTTACTTCACTTCACGCGCGTTCAGCAACCGGTCGGCGTAGTCTTGCCAGGGCGCCCCTTTGGCTACATCGGCAAACACGCCGGCACGGCTGTGCTGCGCCATCCAGCCCTGCTTGTCGGCGATGGCCGCGGCCATGAAGGGTTCGAAGCCGGCCTCGCGAACGGTGTTGGCGGCCTCGCGCATTTCTTCGGAACGGCGCTGGCCGTGCTGGGCCACGCGGCTGAAGAAATAGGCACCGGTCTGCTGCCAGTCGATGGACGGAAAGGTCTCGGCCAGCGTGGGGATCATGTGGTCCTCGACGCCGTACTGGCGGGCCGTGGTGTAGCTCTCGATGACCAGCGCCTCCAGCCCCTTGATCATCACACTGCGGCACATCTTGATGGCCGATGCCACGCCGATGTCGGCCGACACGGCCTTGGCGTCCATACCCCAGGCGCGCAACTGGTCCGCCAGGGCTTCTGCCATGGCCCCGCCCAGCAGCATGGGCACGCGGATACCGTAGGGCGGCACCGAGGTCATGACGCCCGCTTCGACGTAGTGGCCTCTCGCGGCGTCAATGGCAGCAGCGGCCTGCTGCTTGGTGCCGGGCGACGCCGAGTTGAGGTCCAGAAAAATGGTGCCGGGGCGCAGGTGGCGGGCCGCTGCTTGCGCCACCGCCAGCGTGTTGGAAGCCGTCACCGCAGAGATGATGAAGTCCGAGGTCTCACTCAGGGCTTGCAGGGATGCACACGTCTGCACACCGGCCTGGTCCGCATGAGCCAACTCTTGTGCGCGCACTGCGGGCAACGCGCTGAGCGGGTCGAGCTTGAGGTCCCAGGTCTGCACACCGGCCACCTGGCTTTTCAAGCCACTGGCAAAGACTTTGCCGACCTCGCCGTAGCCGATCATGCCCATGCTGTGGAGATTCATAGCGGGCCTTTCCCAGATACTTGTTGAACAAATAGGGCTCTAGCCCTCGTGAAATATGCGTATGTCGCTATCAACTCAGGAGTAACCCGACATCACCCAGGGTTAGCGGGCCACACCCAGCAGTTTGTCCAGCAGCGCCGGCTGCTCTTGCAGGCTGCGCGCGGTGCCGCTGTAGACCACGGTGCCGCGGTCCAGCACGGCGGCGGTGTCCGAGATCGCCAGAATGGCTTGCGGGTGCTGCTCCACGATGATGGCCGACAGGCCCTCGTCACGGGTGATGCGCCGGATGGCGCGCAGCAGCTCCTGCACGATGATGGGGGCCAACCCCTCACACGGTTCGTCCAGCAGCAGCAGCGTGGGGTTAAGCACTAAGGCGCGCCCCAGCGCCAGCATCTGCTGCTCGCCCCCCGACAGCTGGGTGCCCAGATTGCTCTTGCGTTCGGCCAGCCGGGGGAACAATTCGTAGACGCGCGCCGGGGTCCACGGACTGCTGGCGCGGCCCACGCGCGCCGGGCGCGCCACGGCGGTCAGGTTTTCGTCCACCGTCAGCGATTTGAAAATATTGCGCTCCTGCGGCACCCAGCCAATGCCGGCGGCAGCCCGCTCGTGCGAAGGCAGTTTGTGCAGCACCACGCTGGCAGCCCCTGCGCCCAGCGCCACCGTGCCGCCGTGCTGGCGCGTGGCACCGGCCAACGTGTTGATCAGCGTGGTCTTGCCGGTGCCATTGCGCCCCAACAGGGCCAGGGTCTGGCCTTCGGCAATGGACAGCGAAACGCCGTGCAGGACGACGGCTTCGCCATAGCCTGCACTGAGATTTTCAACCTTGAGTAACTCAGCCATTGGATCCTGCCCCCACGCTTGCCACTCCCACTCCGTGTGCTGCGCTGCCCCCCGTGGGGGCTGCTTCTCCCGCACCGGGCATGCCATCGTTGATTTCATCGCCATGTCCCAGGTAGACGGCCTTGACCCGGGCGTCGTTGGCGATCTGCTCGGGCTCGCCTTCGGTCAGCACCGTGCCGTTGACCAGCACGGTCATGAATTTGGAGAAGCTGAAGACCAGGTCCATGTCGTGCTCGATCAACAGGATGGAAACATCGGCGGGCAACGCAGCCACGGTTTGCAGCAGCTCTTCGCGCTCGCCCGCGGGCACACCGGCCACCGGCTCGTCGAGCAGCAGCACGCGCGGCTCGCAGGCCAGGGCAATGGCAATCTCCAGCAAACGGCGCTTGCCGTAGGCCAGCACGCGGGTCTCCTGGTCCATCACCGCCGTCAGGTGGAACTGTTCCAGCAACTGCTCGCAACGCTCGGTCACCTTGCGGGAGGCACCCAGCGCGCGCCACCACTGGCCGCCCAGGCGCTGCTGCTGCGACACCACCATGGCCAGCGTCTGCAGCGGTGTCAGCGTGTCAAACAACTGGTTGATCTGGAAGGTGCGCACCATGCCGCGCCCGACCCGCTTGTGCGGTGCCAGTGTGGTGATGTCCTCGCTCTCCAGAATGATTTTGCCCTCGGTGGGTTGCAGCACCCCGGTCAGCAGATTGATCAGCGTGGTCTTGCCCGCGCCATTGGGGCCGATCAGTGCGTGGCGTGCGCCTTTTTTCAAGTTCAGCGTGACATTGTTGGTGGCCGTGATGCCGCCAAAGCGCATCACCAGCCCCTGGGCCGACAGCACGGTGTCGGCGGTGTCCGTGGTGGTGACGGTGGTAGTGGCGCTCATGGCTGGCCTCCCTTGGCGCCCCGGCCAAACCAGGTCCAGGGCCGGATCAGGCGCTCGCGCCCCACCGACACCAGCACCACCAGGAACAGGCCGATCCAGAAGGTCCAGTACTCGGGGGTGATGCTCGATATCGCGTCCTGCATCAGCTTGAACACAATGGCACCGGCCACGCCGCCATACAACCAGCCGACGCCGCCAATCACCAGGATCAGCATCACGTCGGCCGAGCGGTGGAACTCAAACACATCCAGCGACGCAAAGCCGGTGGTTTGCGCCAGCAGGGCGCCAGCCGCACCGGCCACCGCCGCCGCCACGGTATAGACCACGGCCAGCCGACTGTTCACCGGAATGCCGATGGCCATGGCGCGCAGCCGGTTGTCGCGTATGGCCTTGAGCGTGGCGCCAAACGGCGAATTCACAAAACGCCGCGCCACCGCAAACACCAACAGCAGCACAGTCATGGAATACCAGGCCGCCGTCTGGCCATACAAATCGAATTCAAAGCGACCCAGCAGCGGCCCCATGACCACGCCCTGCAGGCCATCGGCACCACCGGTCAGCCAGTCCAGCTTGTTGGCCAGCTCCATCAGGATCAGGCCCACGCCCAGCGTCACCATCAGGCGAGTCAGGTCGGTGCCGCGCAGGATGGTGGCACTGCACAGCGCGCCCAGTACGCCGGCCGCTGCGATGCCGACGAGCAGACCCAGCAAGGGGTCCGGCATGACTAGCTTGGCAAACAGCGCGGCGGAATACGCCCCCATGCCGAAGAAGGCCGCATGGCCCAGCGACACGATGCCCGTGTAGCCCAGAATCAGGTCCAGCGCCAGCGCAAACAGCGCGACGATGGCAATCTCGTTGACGATCAGCGCGTGGCTGGGCAGCAGCAGGGGCACGGCCAGGGCCAGCGCCCACAGCGGGTATTCCCAGCGCTTCCAGCGGCCGCCGCTCAACAGAGTGTCTTGGGCGGTGTGCATCACTTGCCCCCCTTGCGCACAAACAGGCCCTGCGGGCGCCAGATCAGAATCGCAATCATCAGGCTGTACACGATAAAGCCACCCATCTTGGGGATGTAGTACTTGCCCGCCACATCGGCCACACCCAGCAGCAGCGCAGCCAGCAGCGGACCGGTGATGCTGGAGGTTCCGCCCACCGCCACCACGATCAAAAAGTAAATCATGAACTTGAGCGGAAAGCTCGGGTCCAGCCCCAACACTTCGGCCCCCAGCGCGCCACCGAGCCCGGCCAGGCCCGAGCCCACGGCAAAGGTGCCGAGGAACACGGTGTTGACATTGATGCCCAGACCGGCCGCCACGCGCTGGTCGTCCACCGAGGCGCGCAGACGGCTGCCGAAACGGGTCTTGACCAGCACATACTGTAGGCCCACGGTCAGCGCGGCGCACACGGCGATGATGAACAGGCGGTAGTGGCCCATGCCCAGCATCCATGCGCCCTCACCCAGCTCGGTGCGGCCCTTGAGCCACTCGGGCAGCTGCACGTTCTGCTGGCTGGAGCCAATGAAGTAGGTTGCCGTGGCCACCGCCATGAAGGTCAGGCCGATGGAAAACAGCACCTGATCCAGGTGGGGCTTGTGGTACAGCGGGCGGTACAGCGTGCGCTCCAGGATGCCGCCCAGCACGGCCGCCCCCACAAAGGCCAGCGGCAGGCACAGCAGAAAGGGCACGTCCATCTTCTGCATCAGCAACACCGTGATGTAGCCGCCCACCATGGCAAAGGCGCCATGCGCGAGGTTGATGAAGTTCATCAACCCCATGGTCACGGCCAGGCCCACGGCCAGAATGAAGAGCAGCATGCCGTAGGCGATGCCGTCAAAGAGGATGGTCAGCATAGGAAGTTGCCAGACACTGAGTTTTGCATGGTGATTGGGCAAAGCGACCGGGCTTTGGGGTGAAAGGTGCGCGGCAAACCGCCTCTGCACGCCCAGGTTTGGTCGCGCGTGATTTCACCCCAAAACCGCACGCGCTTTGCCCAGTCGCCAGGCAAAACGCTCCGCCACGGTTACTTGTTCTTGCCGGGGTCCTTGACGTCCTTGATCACGTCAAACTCGACGTTGTGCAGCTGACCATCCAAACGCTGCACCTTGCGCAGGTAGATGTTTTGCACCACGTCGCGGGTCTGACCGTCGATGAACATGGGGCCGCGGGGGCTCTCGAAAATCTGTCCCTTCATGGCCGCCAGCAGTGCGTCGCCACCGCCCTGGCCCTTGCTGGCTTTCAGCGCTTCGTAGATCACGCGCATGCCGTCATAGCCGCCCACGGCCATGAAGTTGGGGCGCATGCCCTTGTTGGCTTTCTGGAAAGCCTCGACAAATTTCTTGTTCATGGGCGATGGGTGTGCGGCAGCGTAGTGGTGGGAAGTGACCACGTTGAGAGCGCCATCGCCCATGTCGTTGAGTTGGTCGTCATCGGTCACGTCACCAGTGCCGATCAGCTTGATGCCGGCCTTGTCCATGCCGCGCTCCAGAAACTGCTTCATGACCGCCGCGCCCGCGCCAGAGGGCACAAACACGAACAGGGCGTCGGGTTTCAGGTCACGCACTTTCTGCAGGAAGGGCGCGAAATCCGGGTTGCGCAAAGGCACGCGCAGCGACTCGGCAACCTGGCCGCCGTTGAACAACAGGCGCTCGATGAAATACTTCTCGGCGTCAATACCGGGGCCATAGTCGCTGACCAGGGTCACCACTTTCTTGATGCCGTTCTTGGGGGCCCAGTCACCCATGGCGACCGCGGCCTGCGCCAGCGTGAAGCTGGTGCGCACGATGTAGGGCGAGGCCTGGGTGATGCTGCTGGTGGCCGCGGCCATCACCACCATGGGGGTCTTGGACTGGGTGGCGATGGGCGCAGTTGCCAGCGCCGACGGCGTGATGCCAAAGCCGGCCAGCACGTTGACCTTCTCATTGACGACCAGTTCCTGCGCCAGGCGCTTGGTCACGTCGGGAATAGTGGTGTCGTCCTTGATGATGAGCTGGATCTTCTTGCCAGCCACCGTGTCGCCGTTCTGCGCCATGTACAGCTTGGCCGCCGCCTCGATCTGACGCCCGGTGCTGGCCTGTTGGCCGGTCATGGGCAGGATCAGGCCGATCTTGAAGGTGCTGTCATCCGCTATCGAATAAGTAGCGCTCAGTGCAGTCAATGCGAGGGCTGCGGCGCGAATCAATGCTTTGTTGTTCATGTCTTGTCTCCAGTAAAGGAATCGGATCTCGGGCTGTCCGCAAGTATGAAGGGAAGTCGGCTTTTTTGTAATGGGAATTTGCGACTCTTTGTTATGCCGGAATTGAATAACACGCAGCCTCTTACTCACCGAACCGCAAATGGCGAGGGTGCCGCGCCTTCACACATCAGTCTGCGGACCGGGTTTGCGCCACCAGCGCCAGCAGGGCCGGCAGCACGATGGCCCACAGCGCAATCCAGATCCAGAACGTCACCGACTGATTCAGAAAAGTCCAGCTGACCGTTCCGCACATGGCGCGCGGCTCGAACACATCCGGAAGCCAGACTTCCAGCGGCATCCATTCCGGGAAACCCTTGAACCGCCCACAACTCGCCTCCATGCCTTCGCGTACCTTTTGCTCCAGGTTCAACAGCAGATTGGCACGGTACAAACTCCAGCCCAGGGCCAGCAGCCACACGGCCAGTGCACTCCAGCGCAGCATCAGTACTCTGGGTGCCACCGCGCCAATCAATCCCGATATGGCAATGCCAAAGACCCCCACGCGGATGTAGATGCATTCATTGCAGGGCTCCACGCCCATGACATGCTGCATGTACAGCGCAAAGCACTCCAGCAGGACGGCACAAGCGGTCAACAGCAGCCACGGCCCACGCCGCATGGACAAAGATTTGATGGTTTTAAACAAAATGCTTCCTGTATTTGTCGTGTTGCGATGATTCATGTCCGGTGACATCCGCACAGTCTACTTGCGCGCCAGGTAAACGCCCCACACGGTGAGCGCCATCCCCATCAGAGCCAAACCGGTGAACGCCTCGCCAAACAACAACCACGCAACGAGTGCAGTGCACGGAGGCACCAGATAGAACAGACTGGCAATGTTGACAGCATCACTGTGGCGAATCAACCAATTCAGCAAACTGATAGCGCCGATAGACAGCACCAGTACCAGCCAGCCCAGTGCAAAAACAAATTCGCCAGTCCATTCAACCCGGAACGTCTCGGTGAAAAGAGCCAGAAGAAAAGTCGCCACCGTAGTCGGCAGGAACTGTGCAATGGCACCAGTACGCCAGTCAAAGGGTGGGCAGAAGCGCTTTTGGTACAGCGTTCCGGCTGTGATACCCATCAGGGCGGCGATGGCGGGCCACAGCGCCTCTACACCGAACCCCGCCCCAATCTTGCCCAAGACAACCAGCCCGACGCCCACCAGGCCCAGAAGCAAGCCCAGCCACTGGCGTTTTAGAACAGTTTCATGCAGCAACCACCCTGCACCCACTGCAGTGAGCAGAGGTTGCACGCCAACCACCAGACTGGTGACCCCTGCAGGCAAGCCCTTTGAAATGGCAATGAACACGCCGCCCAGGTACACCCCGTGCAACAGCAAGCCGGCCACACCGATGTGGAACCAGGCCTTGGGAGTGGAGGGCCATGGCGCGCGCGTGATCCATGCAACCAGGGTCATGCAAACCACCACGGCGATGTAGCGGATGAGCAGAAAGGTCAGGGGTTCTGCGTGTGGCAGACCCAGCCGGGCGCCAATAAAGCCGGTGGACCACAGCAGGACGAAGACGAGAGGGAAGGCGCGGGAGAAGCGTGTGGTCATGGGCCGGTGAAGTATGTAGGGGTCACCGCTGGATTCTGCACTGCTACAGTGCCTGTACAGGATTGCGGAAATAGAATACCCGCGCGCCGCACCACCCCAGCCTTCCAGTACAGGTATCCAGTGAGCCAAACAATCCCGATCCGGTATGTCAGCCCGGTCTTTCGACCGCCCAGTGAAGCCCAATCACTGATCCTGCCCGTCACCAACGGCTGCTCATGGAACAAGTGCACCTATTGCGAGATGTACACCGAGCCGCAAAAGAAGTTCCAGGTACGTGAGGAACAGGAAACACTGGACTCCATTCGACGGTGCGGGGAACAGTTCCCCCATCAGGTCCAGCGGGTCTTTCTGGGCGATGGCGATGCCATGGTTCTTTCGACCCGTCGACTCATGACGCTATTGACAGCCATCAAGGAGCATTTGCCCGCTGTCCGCCGGATATCGACCTATTGCCTTCCGCGCAATGTGCGCAACAAATCCGTCGGAGAGCTCAAAGAATTGCGTGACGCAGGCCTTTCGCTGGCCTACGTTGGCGCAGAGTCTGGCGATGACGAGGTCCTGCAAAAGGTCAACAAAGGCGAAACCTTTGAATCCACGCGGGACGCCCTGGACAAGTTGGGTGCAGCCGGCATCACGCGATCGGTCATGCTCCTCAACGGCTTGGGCGGAAGGGGGCTGTCCAAACAGCACGCCGAAAACTCTGCGCGCCTGGCCAATTTGACGCAACCAGAATTCCTGGCAACCCTGGTCGTCAGTTTCCCGCAGGGTGAGGAGAGGTTCCGGCAAGGCTTTCCGATTTGGGAACCGCTCGATCAGCGCGAGATGTTTCTGGAAATCGAGCTGCTGCTGCAAAACCTGGCGCTCAAGCGAACGGTCTTTCGCAGCGACCATGCGTCCAACTGGCTGGCGCTCAAGGGCACACTGGGTGCAGAGAAGAGCCGATTGCTGGCAGAGGTACGCACAGCCATCGACCACCCGCAATCCGCAAAGCTGCGGAACGATTGGGAACGTGCGTTGTGACGCACAGTCCATCACCAACTGGCGCAGACCGCGCATCGTAAATTGCAGCCTGTCGCAATCGTGATGCAACAGCGGCTGACAAGAAATACATTCTCTTCAACGGACCACTGTGGTTCGCAAACTGGAGAGAAACATGAAGACCCCATTGACAACCCGCATGACAGCATTGATGGTCGCAGGTCTGCTGACCGTTGTGACCAATGGATCCGTGCTCCAGAATTTCGACACCGTCGCACGCAACGCGGCCTCTGTGCACAAAGCGCAGACACCTGTATTGGTAAAGCTCGATACCGTGACCGTCATCGCGAAGGCAAACGCCTGAACACCTTTAGCGCGAGGATTTCAGTAGTCGCCCGCGAGGAGACAACGCGATCTCTGGTCCAGGCAACACTGGGCGCCAATTGTTCGATGGGTCAAAGTTGATGGACTTTGGCCAGAAAGGCAGGAGGAATAGGCGTCACCTTGCGGTCTTCCCGGGTGATGAAGACGATACCAATCTTGCCCAGGGCGACTTCCCGTTGGGTTTCCTTTTCTGACATCCGAAACTGCAGATCAAATCCGTATTTGTTGAAGTCCGTGGTGGCCATCTCAATGCGCATGGTCTCACCATGAAAACCTTCCGACTTGTATTGGGCGACGATGTCCCCAACCACAATATTGGCGCCCTCCACGCCAGACTCAAAGTAGCCCAGTGACTTGAAAAACCGCACCCGTGCTTCTGACACCAAGGTCAATAATTGGGCATTGTCGAGATGGCCGCCCTGATTGACATGGCTGATATAGATCTGGATGTCGGAGGCAAACGGGTATCGCTGGGCAGGTGTGTGCTGGATGCGTGGCATGGCGAAAGGTCTTCGTGATGTTTTACGTAAAAGTCCATCTTAGTCTTTGCCCGTAAGTGCCTTACATACCCTACCTTACGTCACCCAGTATCAAGCTGCCGACCGATGGACAAGCTTGGTCAGCAACAAATGTCCGGTCCTTATGCGCCCTTTGGGTGACCAGGCGACAGGATATGGTTGATTGCTCTTTCCGCTCATCACGGTATTTACCCAAGATGTCACTCCCAGCCGCAGTTTGTCGCATACCGGGTGCATTCCCTTTCCAGCGGAAATACATTCTCTTCAACGGGCCGCAGTGGCCTGAAATTGGAGAGATCAGAATGTTCGCAACCTCACACAGCACTTCTCGCTTGGCCGCTTTCGCGTTCGCCGTACTGATGGCCGTCGCCATCAACGGCGGCATGTTGATGAAGTTCGACAACGTTGCGGCAGCAGCTACTTTGGCGCAGAGCATCCAAGCTCCCCGTGTGGCGGTACTTGAAACCGTCACCATCGTGGGCCAGCGCATTTAGTTCGTTGAAACAATTGCCGTGAAGATTCCGCTGTTCCTGGTGGCGTGGTTCATTCTGTTTACAGTGAGCTGGCCTTTGGCGCTGCTGGCACTGGTCGTTTGGCCACTGGTCTGGCTTATCTCACTGCCGTTGGCCCTGGTCGGCAAGGGCATCGAGGCCGTGTTTGCCCTCCTAAAGTCCACTCTCTACTTGCCCGCCAAAATTCTGGGCCACCAGAGCCGATAGGCCACAACGGTGGTGGCCCACCAGAAGCTGAACCGCACGGATGTTCTTGGTGCGACGGCAAATCAACGATGGCTCGGTTCTGCACAGGGGGTGTTAGGCGGCTATCTGCACACGACGCCACGAAGGCTGCAGAACATGCCCCTTTATGTTGGCTAACCACAGGAAATAGACGCCCAGCGCGAGACAGACCGCAACCGAGACAATCGAAGCCTCGGGACCGAAGGCACCGCCAGAAAGTAATGCAGAGCCATGCAGGTGGCCTTCGAGATAGCCCGCAGTGTTCGAACCAGACGTCGGCACTCCGAATATGCCGCTCTGCGTGAAGTTCCATGCGATATGTATGCCGACGGCCAGCCAGACTCTTCTGGTGACCATATAGGCTGCAGCCAGCATCACGCCGGCCTCCAGGGCGATTGCCACTGTACTTAGCGCAGTGGCTTCCGGATTCGGGAGATGCAACAGGCCGAAAAGGATGGCAGAGGCGCTTAGGGCTAGCCAACTACCAAGCCAGGTTTCGAGGATTCGGAAAGCCACTGCGCGAATCAGCAGTTCTACTGTCACTCCAGCCATGACAGCCGCCATCAGAGCCGGAACTACGGCAGCCGAGCTTCTCGCCACAGTTGCAGAATAGTTGCCGAGAAGATAAATGAGGCCGATCACGACACTGAAGAGTCCGACACCTATCACCGCTCCGATTCCCGCTTCTTTGAGAGAACCTGGAGACAGCAACTCTACAACGGGTCGCCTTTCTACGATGCGCACGAAGGCGTAGTAGCCAAGAAGAGCACCAATGGCCAATAGAAGTGGCGCTGCTGCCGCCATGCCAACTGGGAGCAACCCTGATGCGCCTGATCCCAAGCCGATGGCCCCACCTACCCAGAAAAATCCAAGAACCGCCCGAATCGGTGGAAACAGCATCGCGCGACGAAAGCGGCCTGGTTGACTAACCAATGTTTGCATAAGTGGTCTCTCAGGGTGTCTGTGGCGACTAGCGGCGCCGGGATACGCAGCAAGAACGCGCGTGTTGGATTGGCGGGTGGGTTCGCAAATGCAGAGCTTCGATTCACATGGTATCAGTCGCCCGTTTTTGACGGTTGAATCGGCTCAGGACCCAGTAGACTTACTCTAGGCAATTCCAATACTTAGGGGTGAGCAATGCATGTCGCCATTACTGGAGCATCTAGCGGGATTGGTCGAGCACTGGCTCAAGAGTACCTAAGCAAAGGTGCAAAGGTCACCATGGTTTCGCGGCGGTTGGAGCATATGCGAGAGACCGCTGGCCCAAATTCTGACCGGGTGAATTTTGTCGTTGCAGACCTTAGTAATACCGAAGATGCATACCACTGGATTGACGATGCCGAAGCACTTCTTGGACCGATTGATATATTGATCAATAACGCTGGCACATCCGTCGTGCACCGCACTATTGACACCGACTGGGCCGCCGTTCAAAATTTGATGCGACTTAATGTTTTCACCCCATTCAAGCTAACTTGCACGCTCGCACTACGTATGGTTGCGCGAAGAAGCGGATGCATCGTTGACATAGCTTCAGCCGCCGCCCTTGCTCCACAACCAGGTTTCTTTTTCTACAACGCATCTAAGGCCGCGCTGTCCGCAGCGTCTGAAAGTCTTCGCGCAGAATTGCGTCCTTATGGTGTGCATGTACTGACGGTCTATCCCGGTCCCATCCATACCCCAATGGCCGAAGCCAACTTCTCTGTATTCGACCCTAGTCTCGCAAGATGGACTCCAACAGGCGACCCCAAGGTTTTGGCAAAACTCATCGCAAACTCTGTTGAACAGCGTAAGGCCCGTGTCATCTATCCTCGCGTCTATACATTGGCACGCTGGTTCCCGGCACTATTTCGTTGGGGAGTTGACCGCTTCACACCGCCAATGAAACGGCCCAGAACATCGGTGAATACAAGTCCGAAATTGCGTGCCCAGCTCGAAGACCACGTCGATCGCCATAGCTAGTCTTCGTTTTCAGATTTACGTTGGAACGCGGCAAATGACAGCAATCAGCCTCAAAGAGGTTACTACGGCGTCACATCCTATGACTGCTCCCGCCTCATCAAAGCCATCCGTACAACTCTTTGAATTATTCTGCACTTCACGTTTCGCTTCCAGATAGCGGCCATTCGGCAGTGACTGCAGCTGACCCAAACCCAAAGTTACCCCGCCAAGTTTGCGGCAATTGCGATTGAATTTCCGTCAAACCAGCCCAAACTCCCGTCAATACTGCCAGGCCGTTTGGGGTTGTGCGAGACCTCGAACAGTAGAATTTCCTGTCCCTATTGACCGGGGAAGTCGCCAAATTTTTTGAGGAGTTCATCATGCGATTTGTACAGCACGCTCTCGTCCTCAACATGGCTGCGGTGGGAGCCGGCAGTCTTTACGCGCAAACTTTGCATTTCAAGGTAACGGGCGATTACCAGGCTCAAACCATCATCGCCTACCAGGAGGATGGCGGCCAGGCAACAGTCACAGACCGTGTGGTGATTGAATTTGACAAAGATGCCAAGTCAGGAAAAGTTGGGCCGGTAATGATCCAGAACTTTCCGTCCGAGTCCAAAGACTTCCGCAATGTCGAAAAAAAGTGTCCGGCCCCAACACCCAAGGGCAACTACGAACACATCGAGGTTACATCCGCGACCTACGATGGCTCCGCAACATTTTTGCTGAAGGGCACGCGCTCATACCCTGAAGTTCAGGTAACTGCCTACTGCCAGGGCAGCTGGGCCAAAAGGACAGTCGCACCCAGGAAGACACCCGCCGAAACCTATGTGGCCATGATTGAGGGCAACGAGCCCACGGTATTCAACATCAAACTCGATGATGGATGGACCTGGAACTACGTCGTCACCCGAGGCGGCAAGTGAGCCTTACCTTATTTTCCAAGCATCCGGCGCATCTCCGAACGTGCCTTCAGGACGCCAGATCTCTACTAAACGCTATGCACAGGCCAGTCTTGCGCCGGATATGCTGTCGACACTGTCGATGCGTAAACACATAGGCCACTCAACATGAAATCACGTCGCAGCTTTCTGATGACTTCTCCGATGGCCGTTATGGCCGCCACAGTCCTCCAGCCATCGCTGGCCGCAGACGGTCCTGCCGCCACCCCAGGTGCACCGCCAACTTTTGGAACCATGCCTGCTGTAGGACCGGAAGTTTCAGCTTCAACATTTGCCGAGGCGGAGAAGCTGGTGCAGGTGACTATGTCCGAGTCGCAGCGGGACATGGCTGCTCTTAGCTGGCGCACGTCCATGCCAGCGATGCTCGAACGCCGGACAGGCCCTCGCAAAGTGACACTGGCGGCGAACCTGCCCCCCGCCACCCAATGGAACCCCGCACTGCCGGGGACCAAGCCGGGGCCACTGCGGAACCGCTTTATCCGCAGTAAGGCGATCTCGCTACCCTTACCGAAGAATGATGCCGACATCGCATTTGCCCCAGTCAGCCAGTTGTCCCGATGGGTTGAGGCCAGACTGTTGAGTTCGGAACGACTGACCCGCATCTACTTGGCCCGCATTGCGCGACTCGATCCGCAATTGCGCAGCGTGATTACGCTGACTGCAAGCCGTGCGCTCGCCCAGGCTAGGCACGCGGACAAAGAGATTGCGACTGGCAAGTACCGGGGGCCGTTGCATGGCATCCCATATGGGGTCAAGGACTTGCTGGACACCGCTGGCATTGCCACCACGTGGGGTGCCGAGTTTTACAAAGATCGGATTCCAACCCAAGACGCGGCCGTGGTCGCCAAGCTCAACCGCGCCGGTGCGGTACTTATTGCCAAACTCAGCCTGGGGGCTCTTGCGCTGAATGACATCTGGTTTGGTGGCCAAACCATGAACCCCTGGCTCTTGGAGGAGGGCGCTTCCGGCTCCAGTGCCGGGCCGGGTGCCGCCACCGCCGCGGGTCTGGTGGCATTCTCGATTGGCAGTGAAACCGGTGGCAGCATTGTGAGCCCATCCATGCGCTGTGGTGTGACCGGTCTTCGACCGACCTTTGGCCGCGTAGCCCGGACAGGGGCCATGACTTTGTGCTGGTCTTTAGACAAACTCGGTCCCATGACACGCTCGGTGGAGGATTCCATGTTGGTCCTGCAGGCCATTTCAGGGCCGGATGCAGGCGATGTTGGCAGCATTGCGTCGTACCTGGACTTTGATGCCGGGCGTCGGGTCAAAGGTCTCAAGGTGGGCTACATCCCGGCATGGATGCAAGAAGAGCCCGCCACCGAAGTGGACCGTGTGGCACTGGAGTCTCTGCGAGGGTTTGGTATGGTGCCCACTCCTGTGCAATTGCCTGACTGGCCATACCAGTCTCTCAATACCATTTTGTTTGCTGAAGCTGCAGTTGCCTTTGAAGACATCATGCTCGATGGACGCGCCAACCAGTTGAAGGTGCAAGTGCCTGATGCCTGGCCAAATATGCTGCGCCAAGCAAGATTCTTGTCGGCGGTGGACTTGGTGCAGGCAGACCGCCTGCAGCCTATAAGAGTCATCGACGGCGTCAAATCCTTTGACTGTTCCCGTCTTGCTGACGGTGTTTGACCTGGAGGCCTGACAGTCATCTTCCCCCCATTGACCTGAAATAATTTAGTTCGACATAGCGGTCATTTGCCAATGACCGCAACTGGCCCGAACCCGAGGTCGCTTCCAGGCCGACAGCGAGTGCTTAGGTTTGCGATTTGCCTCCTCTTAACCGGCCGTTTACCTGTAGGGCACTGGCGGTCTTCGACGATGAAGTTGACCCGAATCATGCCAGTTCGGAAAATTGGCGACCAATTCCCGATTTATTCAACAACGCCACTGCGTACAGGCTGAAGTTTTTTATTGGCCAAAGGTTTGTAAGAAGTGAACCATGGTGCCGACCAATGCTCATAGTTAGACAGCCCAGCCGACACCCGACAGAAAGGCAACCCATGATGACACGCCGAAACACCCTTTTAAGCCTTGGTGCAGTAGCCGCAGCCGTCGCCAGCATGCGCGGGCTGTTTGACGCCACAGTCGTGCATGCAGCACAGGTTTTCCCCTATGTCAAAACCGACGCCCAATGGAAGGAGATACTCACCGCCGACCAGTACCGGGTGCTGCGCAAGGCCGGCACCGAGGCGCCGTACACCAGCCCCTTGAACAAGGAAAAGCGAGCCGGCACCTTTGCCTGCGCCGGTTGCGCCCAAGCCTTGTTCGCATCTAGCACCAAGTTTGACAGCGGCACCGGTTGGCCATCGTTCTACCAGCCCATCGCCCCGAAGGCCGTGCTTGAAGAAACCGACATCACCCTGGGCATGAAGCGCACCGAAGTGCTGTGCAGCAATTGCGGCGGACACTTGGGTCACGTGTTTGACGACGGCCCTAAACCCACCGGCCTGCGCTATTGCATGAACGGTATCGCAATGAACTTTAAGGCAACATAAACATGAAAATCGACAAAACATTTCTCGCCATAGGCGCAGTCACACTGGCCGCATTGACGGTTATGGGTGGCGGCACGGGCGTGTTTGCCGCCGAAGAGAAAGCCGTCAGGTTGCCCGCGCCAGCCGTGGACACCCCTCATGCCGCACAGGACGTACGAGAGACTGCTGTGTTTGCAGGCGGTTGTTTCTGGGGCGTGCAAGGCGTCTTTCAGCACACCAAAGGTGTGCTCAATGCGGTGTCGGGCTACGCGGGCGGCGACAAGTCCACTGCCAGCTACGACATGATTGGCAGCGGCCGAACCGGTCACGCCGAATCGGTGCAGATCACCTATGACCCGAAGCAAATCTCGTACGGCAAGTTGCTGCAGATTTACTTTTCGATCGCACACGACCCTACCACGTTGAACCGCCAGGGACCCGACTCCGGCACGCAGTACCGCTCAGCCATTTTTTATACCAATGCAAGCCAAAAGCAGGTGGCCGAGAAATACATCGCGCAATTAGACACTGCCAAGGTTTTCTCCGAAAAGATCGTGACGCAACTGACGCCACTCACAGCGGCCGTCGCCTTTTACCCCGCGGAAGCCTACCACCAGGACTACGCTACCTTGCATCCGAACCAACCCTACATTGCCCGATTCGATCTGCCCAAAATAGCGAACCTTAAAACCATGATGCCCGAGCTGTACCGTGACAAGCCGGTGCTGGTGTCCCAAGCGGGAAAATAGCGGGAGCAACGCATGCGAGCGGGCCCACTTTCGATTTCATATCGGGTAAGCCAGAACCTTTCCCCTACGAGCCCATCGCCACGGCGCGCACCGTAACAGAGGCGCCGTTCGACAGTGGCCTAACGAATAGTGGAATGGAAGAATCATCAAATCGCATCAAACTGGGTCGTCCTATGGGAAGTCACTTTTCGCCCCACTGCGTGCCGGGAGCCCCCTTCTCTGGGCATGCCTTTTCGAGTCGATTGAATTCCAGAAAGCAGTCGTTCCCTACTGGCCGCTTGTGGCCCAAAGTTCCAATCGACTCAAAGTGGTTTGTCGCATTGCGATATGGATCTGTCATTTGCTGTCGTTCAGTTAAAGTCCTTTCCTCACAGGGTGCGGGTTGCCCATGTCGAGCACTTCGCATCTCTAGGGGCATCGATTCCCCAGTGGCATGGTTTGCGAAAACATGATCTGGAACTTTGGGGGGGATGGCGACTGATGCGGCTGGGTAAGCTGTGGGAAAAAAGAGGGAAACAAAATGCTGTTAACTGATATCGCCGTCGAGCACACGCTGGTGTCAAAAAAGAATGGGGTTCGTCAGACTTTCTTGCTGCATCCGTTTACCAATACGCAGCGAGATACGCTTGGCAAATTCGAGATCGTTCGTGACATCCGTGAGCCAGGTTTTAAAGGAGTTAGACGCTCAACCTTCGTGACGTTTCAACAATTGGCGGAGTTGTATGCGAAAGGCGTACTCGAAGAATTCGGGTTTTCCGTTCGCATGTGTCCGGGTCATGGCACGTACCCCACTGCGAATCCCGCAAAAAAGATTCTGCCAACTAACATCAGTCTAAGTTCACCGTTCGACCTTGCTGTTCAAAAGGTGGATGTTTCAAAACCTGCTACTCGCGAATTGAGAACAGCTTTGCTTCGCACCAACGTCAAACTTTAAGGGTCCCAGTGAATCCATCCGTCGCCCCCGCCGACCTCATCGCCACTTTCAAGCGGGCTGAGGAAGACGCTGCTCACAAGTTCGGATTGATCAAGGCTGCTGCGCAAAAGGGACCCAAGGCCAACCAAGCGGCCGTTGACGCAGCTGCAAAGGCAGCGAAGCGCAGGGACTCCTATGCAAAGAAGCTGAATACCCTAGGGGTGCGCCTCAAGGAATGAGCGGGGCTCAGCCTACTTCTCGACACCAGTCATTGGCGACTACCCGCACCTGGCCCGTTTCAGAGGTTGCATCAGGCAAGTATGCCCTCGCAGTAGTTGCAATGACAGCCTGAGCAGTTGCGGAAATTTCGTCCGTTCTCAGCCGTACTCTACCGGCCGGGAAGGGCCACGGCAAGCGCCGCCGAATGACAGGCACCACAGTCGTCGGCAAAACCACCGTGCGAGTCGGTTGCTCATTTGAAGTCTGCATGAATCCCCCCTCTTGCTTTTTGCTTTGGTTGTAGCCTTTGTAGCCTGACTCGGCGTTAGGCCCCTGAACCAGGCGCCCCGCCCATACTCTTGAAACGCGAAAAAGCCTTCTCCATTGAAGTTTCTGGAACCATGCGAACCTCCCGTGAGTCATCAATGCGCACGGCTTCAGGATGCTCGCGCTTGATGGCTTCTTCGCTGAATCTTGTGTAAGTGGTCATCCAGCGCCCGGCCCACTGGATCTGCCAAAAGTAAACGTCCTGGAGAATCATGGCATTTGTTATACTGTACAAAACAACAGTATATATAAGATAGTCTTCCCTGCGGTTGCTGGACGTAAAAAAAGCGCAACTCCCTCACGCCTTTGCATCCAACACGGGACGGGACAGTACCACGTGATTTTTTGGCTGAAAGAAAGAGAGGATGCCATCGGTCAGAGAGAATTGGCAATTCCCAAACCCACCCGCCATCCGGCTTCGCCCCCATCCAAAGCCCCTGTCGTGCCCACCAAACTCAAGGGGTTCATCCTTACCCGCCGCTGGTGGGACACGCCGGCTGGCACCGAAATCGAGTACTGGCTAGCGACAGACGCCGGACCGTTGAAAGTGCTGCTGACTGCGCAGACGTCAGTCGCCTTCGTCGAAACCCGGTTCCGCGCGGCGGTGGAAGCGCAGCTCGCGGGCATGCCTGGAATGGAGCTACGAGAGCTCGAACTCAAGACCTTTCAGCAAGGGCCCGTCGTCGGGGTCTACGCCAAGCACTTTCGCCAACTCGGGCAACTGGCGCGCAAGCTCCAGCCACTGAATATTCCCTTGCTCGAAGCCGACGTCCGTCCACACGACCGGCACCTGATGGAACGGTTCATCACTGCCGGCGTATCGGTGGAAGGCGGCCGTACCGAGCAAGCCAGCATCGTGGACTGCAAGCTCAAGCCAGAGCCTGACTTTCGCCCATCGCTGAAAGTCGTTTCATTGGACATAGAGACCAGCGAAAACGGGGAGCTCTATTCCATTGCGCTGGACGGTATGCCGGAGCGCGTTGTCTTCATGCTGGGTGAGCCGCCCTCAGAGCCCACTGAACCCCTGAACTTTGCGCTGATCTACCTGCCGACCCGCAAGGCCATGATCGAAAGCATGAACGCCTGGTTCGCGCGTAACGACCCGGACGTCATCATAGGATGGAACGTCATCCAGTTTGACTTGCGGATACTGCAGAAGACCTCTGACCAGTGTGGAACCCCGCTCTTGTTGGGACGGGAACGTCAGCCCATCGAATGGCGGACCCATCCGCGCAAGCAAGGCTATCTTTTTGCGCCCACCGCGGGCCGTATCATCGTGGACGGTATCGACGCGCTGAAGGCTGCGGTATGGAGTTTTCCGTCGTTCAGCCTGGAGACCGTTTCGCAGGCGCTGCTTGGCGAGGGCAAAGCCATAGGCGACGAATACGACAAGATGGCCGAGATCAACCGGCGCTACCGAGACGACAAACCGGCGCTGGCCATCTACAACATCCGGGACTGCGAGTTAGTGTTGCGCATCTTCGAGAAAGCGCAATTGCTGCAGTTCGTAATGGAAAGGGCCCAAACGACTGGCCTGGCCGCCGACCACTTCGGTGGTTCCATCGCCGCATTCAGCCACCACTACCTGCCGCGCATGCACCGCCTGGGCTATGTGGCACCCAGCGTGGGCGAGATCCAGCGCAAGGCCTTTCCCGGCGGCTACGTGATGGACTCGAAACCGGGTTTCTACGATTCCGTTGTTGTGCTGGACTACAAGAGTTTGTATCCCTCCATCATCCGAACCTATTGCGTGGACCCGGTGGGGTATGCGGAGGGCCAACACGCCATTGATACCCAAGACCTCATCAAGGGCCCGATGGGGACGCTGTTTTCGCGCGATAAGCATTCCCTGCCCGAAATCGTGACCACGCTCTGGCGCCAGCGCGATGAAGCCAAGCTAGCCAGGAACGAGCCCTTGTCGCAGGCGCTGAAGCTTTTGATGAACTCGTTCGCCGGGGTGCTGGGGGCCAGCGAATGCCGCTTCTTCAATCCGGAGCTGGTGTCAGCTGTGACCTTGCGTGGGCACGAAATTGTGAAGCGCACGCAGGTGTTCGTCGAGGACCGTGGGTACGAGGCCATCTACGGTGACACGGACTCCATTTTCATCTGGCTGGGACGCACCCACACCAACGCAAAGGCGCACGCCGTTGCCGCAGAACTGGTGCGCGACATCAACACCTGGTGGACGCGCACGCTGCGCGAGGAGCAGGATCTTGATAACTTCCTCGAAATCGAATTCGACACGCACTACACCAAGTTTTTCATGCCCACCATCCGCGGCTCGGACGTCGGCAGCAAGAAGCGGTATGCCGGCTTGAGCACCGACGCAACGGGTAAGGAAGAAATGGTTTTCAGGGGGCTTGAGATGGCCCGAAGCGACTGGACCCCGTTGGCGCGGCAGTTCCAGGAAGGCTTGCTCTCGCGCATCTTCCATGACCAACCCTACAAAGAGTTCGTGACCGACTATGCGCTCGCCACATTGGCAGGCGCCAAGGATGAGCTGCTCATCTACCGTAAACGCTTGCGCCATCGTCTGGACGCTTACCAGGTCAATGTTCCACCGCAGGTGCGCGCAGCTAGGATGGCTGATAAATACAACGTTCGCGTGGGCCGGTCCATGCAGTACCAGAACGGCGGCTGGATTCAGTACGTTATGACCAAGAACGGGCCTGAACCGCTGGAGAACCGCCAGTCCCGTATCGACTACGAGCACTATCTGACGAAGCAGCTGATGCCGATTGCCGACGCCATACTCCAACCCTTGGGAGATAGCTTCACTGCGCTGATTTCTTCGCAGCGAGGCCTCTTCTAGTCATGAGTCTACAAGCCAGCGACTCAAGCACGTCAACGTCACCATGCACATAATCTGCAAGTGACAGGAACTCGTCCATGAGGCAGTCCACAAATTCTGTGGAGCTCTCTGTGGACAAGTCCGCTTGAGCATGTTCAAGCCCGCATGGACATTGGGCCGCACCACTCTGCCCGTTCTATATGCAGTGGAATACTCGTTGCATTACTGAACCGAGTCCCACAGTTTGAACAGCTGGGACGACGCACAAAAACCCGTCACATACCCAACGGTCTTAGTGGCTCGATTCACTTTCTGTGACGACACAGACCTCGTCACAAACCTCGTCACAAAACAAAAAAGGCTCACCGAAGTGAGCCTTTGCTGTCGTGGAATACCACGTCTTTATTGGTTGCGCGAGAAGGATTTGAACCTCCGACCTTTGGGTTATGAGCCCAACGAGCTACCAGACTGCTCCATCGCGCGGTAGTTTTCTATTATAACCTATTCTGCGGCTGCGTCGGCATTTACTTCGACTTCAGCAGGACGATCGACCAACTCGACCAACGCCATCGGGGCGTTGTCACCCACGCGGAAACCCATCTTCAAAATACGGGTGTAGCCGCCTGGACGGGCCGCGAAACGGGGACCCAGGTCATTGAACAGCTTGGTCACGCTGTCGCGATCGCGCAGGCGGTCAAACGCCAGACGGCGGTTGGCAACGGTGGCTTCCTTGGCCAGGGTGATCATGGGCTCGACCACGCGGCGCAATTCTTTGGCCTTGGGTACTGTGGTCTTGATGACTTCGTGCTCGATGAGCGAGTTCATCATGTTGCGCAGCATCGCCAGACGGTGTGAGCTGGTGCGGTTGAGTTTACGTAGTCCGTGTCCGTGACGCATGGTAGATTTCCTTTGAGTTTTAAATGGGCAGCCGTATCAGGTACTGCCCTTTGCGTGGAACCCCTCAAGGGTTCGAAAAAATTTAGCGCTTTTCCAACGCTGCGGGCGGCCAGCTTTCCAGCTTCATACCCAATGTCAGACCGCGGGAAGCCAAAACTTCCTTGATCTCGTTGAGCGACTTGCGACCCAGATTCGGTGTCTTGAGCAATTCGTTCTCGGTACGCTGGATCAGGTCACCGATGTAATAGATATTTTCGGCCTTCAGGCAGTTGGCAGAGCGAACCGTCAATTCCAGCTCGTCAACAGGGCGCAACAGGATTGGGTCGAATTGCGTATTGCCGCGTGGTGCGGGCGCATCAAATGCGGCCAACTCGCTACCTTCCAGCTGTGCGAACACAGCCAGTTGTTCCACCAGAATCTTGGCGGAAGCACGCACTGCGTCTTCAGCAGAAATAGCACCGTTGGTTTCAATTTCGACAACCAGCTTGTCCAGATCGGTGCGCTGTTCAACACGTGCGCTTTCGACGGTGTAGCTCACGCGCTTGACGGGCGAGAACGAGGCGTCCAAAACGATACGGCCGATAGACTTGTTGGGCTCGTCAGCATGACGGCGCATGGTGCCGGGCACATAGCCACGACCCTTTTCTACCTTGATCTGCATGTCAAGCTTGCCGCCGTGCGACAGGTTGGCAATGATGTGACCGGGGTTGATGATTTCTACATCGTGCGGTGTCTGGATGTCGGCAGCTGTGACCAAGCCCTCAACATCTTTGCGCAGGCTCAGTGTCACTTCGTCGCGGTTGTGCAACTTGAAGACAACACCCTTCAGATTCAACAGAATGTTGACGACGTCTTCTTGCACGCCGTCAATAGAGGAGTACTCGTGCAACACGCCGGCGATGGTCACTTCAGTGGCCGCGAAACCAGGCATGGAAGACAACAACACGCGGCGAAGCGCGTTACCCAAGGTATGGCCATAGCCACGCTCAAAGGGCTCCAGTGCAACCTTGGCACGGTTAGTGCCAAGTTGCTCAACACTGATGGACTTGGGTTTTAGCAAACTGTTTTGCATGCAGACTTCCTCTCAATACCCCCGACTCGTTACGTCGGTAAGGCTGGTGAAGCACCTTGACTGCAGTGCCCCACGGCCAAGGAACGATTTCAACAATTCAAACGCGATTAGCGTGAATACAACTCGACGATCAACGATTCGTTGATGTCTGCGCCAAACTGGTCCCGATCGGGAACCATCTTGAAAGTGCCTTCGGCCTTTTCAATATTGACTTCAACCCAGGCAGGCATACCGACTTGTTGCGCCAGTTGCAAAGCTTCAACCACACGGTTTTGCTTCTTGGATTTCTCACGCACGCACACCACGTCACCGGCCTTGACCATGTACGAAGGAATATTCACCGAACCGCCGTTGACCGTGATCGCCTTGTGGGAAACCATCTGACGCGCTTCAGCGCGGGTGGAGCCAAAGCCCATACGGTAGACGACATTGTCCAGACGCGATTCCAACAGGAACAACAGGTTGGCACCGGTGTTGCCCTTGCGACGGTCAGCTTCTTCGAAGTAGCGGCGGAACTGGCGCTCCAGCACGCCATACATGCGCTTGACCTTCTGCTTTTCACGCAGTTGGAGGCCGTAATCAGACGTGCGGGCACCCGAGGTGCGGCCGTGCTGACCGGGCTTGGAGTCGAACTTCGCCTTGTCTCCAATGGCGCGACGGGCGCTCTTGAGAAACAGGTCGGTGCCTTCACGGCGGGATAGTTTGGCCTTGGGGCCGAGATAGCGTGCCACTTGATCTTCCTTTTATGTCATCTGCCGCACCAAACGTGCGGGAGCCACCAGCGGTTGCTGATGGCGGTGGGCTTGTTAAAAATTAAATACGACGACGCTTTTGAGGGCGGCAGCCGTTGTGGGGAACTGGAGTCACATCAGCAATCATGTTGATGCGAATGCCCAGTGCCGCCAGGGCGCGAACCGAGGATTCACGGCCAGGACCAGGACCCTTGATTTCAACGTCAAGGTTCTTGATGCCTTGGTCCAGAGCCGCACGGCCGGCCACTTCGGAAGCTACCTGGGCAGCAAACGGAGTGGACTTGCGAGAGCCCTTGAAACCTTGACCACCCGACGACGCCCACGACAAGGCATTGCCCTGGCGATCGGTGATCGTGATGATGGTGTTGTTGAACGATGCATGCACGTGTGCAATACCGTCAGCAACATTCTTGCGGACTTTTTTGCGAACGCGTTGCGCTGCATTATTGGCGGGAGCTTTTGCCATGGTGGTTTCTCAATCCCTGTTATTTCTTCAAAGACGCAGCAGCCTTACGCGGGCCTTTGCGGGTACGAGCGTTCGTGCGGGTACGCTGACCGCGCATGGGCAACCCACGGCGATGGCGGAATCCGCGGTAGCAACCAATATCCATCAATCGCTTGATGTTCATGGTCGTCTCACGACGCAAATCACCTTCGATAGTGAATTGAGCGATTTGATCCCGGATTTTCTCCAGATCACCATCAGTCAAGTCTTTGACCTTTTTGGAATATGCAATGCCACAGGCTTCGCAGATTTTGCGAGCGCGGGTGCGACCGATACCAAAAATGGCGGTCAAGCCAATCTCGGAATGCTGTTGCGGCGGAATATTGATGCCAGCGATACGTGCCATTTTCGTCCTCTAAAACTCTTGCAATTAACCCTGACGCTGCTTGTGGCGTGGATCTGTACAGATCACGCGCACAACGCCCTTGCGTCGGATGATTTTGCAGTTGCGGCAAATTTTCTTGACCGAAGCCGAAACTTTCATATTTCTCTCCTAAAACCCTTCGCCCCGTTCCGACTTTGATTCGCGCGGAACATGCGCTATTTACTTTGCTCTGAACACAATCCGCGCACGACTCAAGTCGTACGGGGTCAATTCAACGGTTACCTTATCGCCTGGCAGGATTCGGATGTAGTGCATCCGCATCTTCCCGGAAATATGTCCCAACACTACATGCCCGTTTTCCAGCTTGACGCGAAATGTCGCGTTTGGAAGGTTTTCAACCACCTCCCCCTGCATCTGAATCACGTCATCCTTCGACATCTGAATCCACTGCTCCTCAAGACGACTTAAAGTTAGCCTTCTTCAACAGCGATTCATATTGCTGGGACATCATGTAGTTCTGGACCTGTGCCATGAAATCCATGGTCACGACAACAATAATCAACAGTGAGGTTCCACCGAAGTAAAACGGCACGTTGTATTTGAGAATCAAAAACTCTGGCAACAGACACACAAACGTGATGTAAATTGCACCGGCCAGCGTCAAGCGAAGCAGGATTTTATCAATATATTTCGCGGTCTGATCACCTGGACGAATTCCAGGAATGAACGCACCGCTCTTCTTCAGGTTATCTGCGGTTTCCTTGCTATTGAACACCAGTGCGGTGTAGAAAAAGCAGAAAAACACGATAGCGGCTGCATACAACATCACATACACCGGCTGGCCTGGGCTCAGCGTGCTGGAAATGTCTTTCAGCCAGCGCATGGAATCACCCGCGCTAAACCAGTTGGCAATCGTCGCCGGCAGCAAAATAATGGATGAGGCGAAAATCGGCGGGATCACACCAGCCATATTCAGCTTCAATGGCAGATGGGAAGACTGCCCGCCATACACCTTATTACCCACCTGTCGCCGGGCGTAATTCACCAGAATCTTCCGCTGACCACGCTCCACGAACACCACAAAATACGTCACCAGAGCAACCAGCACAACCACCAGCAGTGCAACGATGATGCTCATGGCACCGGTGCGCACCAGCTCCAGCAGACCGCCGATGGCATTGGGCAAACCTGCCGCGATACCACCAAAAATCAATATCGAAATACCGTTACCCAAACCGCGCTCGGTGATCTGCTCGCCCAGCCACATCAGGAACATGGTTCCCGCCGTCAGGGTCACAACCGATGTCAGACGAAAGCCGAATCCAGGAGAAATCACCAAACCGGCAGAAGACTCCAGAGCCAGCGCAATACCCAGAGACTGAAACAACGCCAGTCCCAGGGTTCCGTAGCGGGTGTACTGCGTAATCTTGCGACGTCCCGCCTCGCCTTCCTTCTTCATCTGCTCAAAAGTCGGCAGCACATAGGTCAGCAATTGCATGATGATCGATGCCGAGATGTACGGCATGATCCCCAACGCAAAAATGGTGAACCTGGACAGCGCCCCACCCGAGAACATGTTGAACAGGCTCAGGATTCCGCCCTGCTGGCCTTTGAACAACTGCTGCAGCTGCGTTGGATCAATGCCCGGCACTGGTATGTGCGCGCCCACGCGGTACACGACCAGCGCGAGCAACAAAAACACAAGACGGCGACGCAAGTCACCAAACTTGTCTGTCTTTGCTATTTGAGCTGCGTTAGTTGCCACTTAGAGTCTCTCGGCTTTTGAATTAAGCGACGCTACCACCAGCAGCTTCAATAGCTGCCTTGGCACCAGCCGTAGCACCAATGCCGTTAAGCTTCACCGATTTGGTGAGCGCGCCGGTATTGATGACCTTGACCACTTTTGCCATCTGGCCAACAAGCTTTTCTTGTTTCAGTGTCAACAAATCGACTTCAGCCATGCCCAGAACTTCCAGCGTCGTCAGCGTGATCTCAGCATTGAACTGGAGCAAATGCGACTTGAAACCGCGCTTGGGCAAACGGCGATGCATAGGCATCTGGCCGCCTTCAAAACCAACCTTGTGGTAGCCGCCAGCACGGGATTTTTGCCCCTTGTGGCCGCGACCTGCGGTTTTACCAATGCCAGAGCCGATACCACGGCCAACACGACGTTTGTAGTGCTTGGCGCCATCTGCTGGCTTAATGCTATTGAGTTCCATCATCAACCTCTTAAAGCACCTTGACCAGGTAGCTGATCTTGTTAATCATGCCGCGAACTTCGGGTGTATCCACCAGCTCGCTGGTGCTGCGAATTTTGCGCAAGCCCAAACCACGCACAGTGGCGCGATGGGACTCTTTGGTTCCAATCGGGCTACGCACCAATTGGATCTTTACGGTTTGTTGTGTTGTCATTTTGAAGTTCGCTTTCAGACGAAGAGTTCTTCAACAGTCTTGCCACGCTTGGCTGCGACTTCGGATGGGGTTGTCGAAACCGACAATGCATCCAAAGTGGCACGGACCATGTTGTAAGGGTTGGAGGAACCATGGCTTTTTGCCACGATATCCGTAATGCCAACCACTTCAAACACTGCGCGCATAGGACCACCTGCAATGATTCCAGTACCCTTGGGTGCTGGAGCCATCATGACATTGGCCGCGCCGTGGTGACCCATCACCTTGTGGTGAATGGAACCATTCTTCAGCGAAACCTTGATCATGTTGCGACGGGCTTCTTCCATTGCCTTTTGCACGGCAGCGGGAACTTCCTTGGATTTTCCCTTGCCCATGCCAATGCGACCTTCGCCATCACCCACCACAGTCAGCGCTGCGAAACCGAGAATACGGCCGCCCTTAACCACTTTGGTCACGCGATTGATCGCGATCATCTTTTCGCGCAGGCCGTCTTCAGGCCCTTCGGCCTTACCCTGCATCTTCGCTTGAACTTTAGCCATTCTGTATTCCGATCTGCTTAGAACTGCAAGCCAGCTTCACGTGCCGCATCAGCCAGCGCTTTGACGCGGCCGTGGTACGCAAAACCTGAACGATCAAATGCGACTTTTTCGACACCGGCAGCCTTGGCTTTTTCAGCCAGGCGCTTGCCAATGATTTGGGCCGCGGCAACATTGCCACCCTTGCCCGCCGCACCCAAAGCCTTGCGAACTTCGAGTTCGGCCGTAGAAGCTGCAGCCAACACCTTGCCGCCGTCGCCAGAGATTACGCTGGCGTAGATGTGCAAGTTGGTACGATTTACCGTCAGTCGTGCAACGCCTTGTGTGGCAATGCGGATACGGGTCTGACGGGCCCTGCGAAGACGCTGCTCTTTTTTGGTCAACATGTTGCAGCTCCTTATTTCTTCTTGGTTTCTTTGATCGTGATCTTCTCATCCGAATAACGGATGCCCTTGCCCTTGTAGGGCTCGGGTGGACGAACAGCACGAACTTCAGCGGCGATCTGACCCACACGTTGGCGGTCAGCACCTTTGATCAGGATTTCTGTTGGTGTCGGTGTCGCAACCGAAATGCCAGCAGGCATATCGATATTGACAGGATGCGAGTAACCAACGGCGAGATTCAGCTTGGCGCCAGTTGCCTGGGCTTTGTAGCCCACACCAACCAGGTTCAATTTCTTCTCAAAGCCCTTGGTCACACCGACCACCATGTTGTTCACCAATTGGCGCATGGTGCCAGACATGGCATCCGCTTCACGGGAGTCGTTGGCAGCCTTGAAACTCAGCTTGCCAGCGTCGCTCACCACGGAGACCAGTGAATTGAGCGTCAGATGCAAAGTGCCACCAGCACCCTTAACGCTGATCTGAGCGTCTTTGATAGACACATCCACACCTGCGGGGACGATGACGGGAAGTTTACCTACACGGGACATTTTGTAATTCTCCTCAATGTAGGGTTAAACGACGTAGCACAAAACTTCGCCACCGACACCGGTAGAGCGCGCTTTGCGGTCAGTCATCACGCCCTGAGGCGTCGTTACGATGGCAACACCAAGGCCGTTTTGGACCTGGGGAATGGCATCGCTGCCACGGTAAACACGCAAGCCGGGACGGCTGACGCGTTCGATGCGTTCAATCACAGGCTTGCCTGCGTAATACTTCAAGGCGATTTCCAGTTCGGACTTGCCGTCAGTGGTCGAAACCTTGAAATTGTCGATGTAGCCTTCGTCTTTCAACACTTGGACAATCGCAACCTTCACTTTGGAAGAAGGCACAGACACGGTAGTTTTGGCCACCATTTGTGCATTGCGAATGCGTGTCAACAAGTCGGCGATGGGATCACTCATGCTCATGTTTGGTTCTCCTGTCGCTTACCAGCTGGCCTTGACGATGCCAGGAATTTCTCCGGCAAAGGCCATTTCACGAATCTTGGCGCGCGCCAAGCCAAAGTGCTGGAACGTTCCGCGAGGGCGACCAGTGATGGCACAACGGTTACGCTGGCGGGTTGGGTTGGCATTGCGGGGAAGCTTTTGCAGACCCATACGGGCTGCAGCACGCTCTTCATCGGTGCGTTTGAAGTCACCGGCAATTGCCTTGAATTCTGCGTACTTCTTGGCGTACTTGGCAGCCAATTGATCACGCTTCAGCTCGCGCTGGATTAAAGCCATTTTAGCCACGGGTCACCTCAGTTCTTGAACGGGAAACGGAAGCCGGTGAGGAGCGCCTTGCACTCTTCGTCGGTCTTGGCCGTCGTGGTGATACTGATATTGAGACCACGCAAGGCATCTACCTTGTCATATTCAATTTCAGGGAAAATGATCTGCTCTTTGACGCCGATGTTGTAGTTACCACGACCATCGAAAGCGCGACCGGAAATACCACGGAAGTCACGCACACGGGGCAGAGCCACGGTGACGAAACGGTCCAGGAATTCATACATCTGTACGCCACGCAAAGTCACCATGCAGCCGATAGCTTGGTTCTCACGAATCTTGAAGCCAGCAATGGCCTTCTTGGACATCGTGACAACGGGCTTTTGGCCAGCGATCTTGGTCAGGTCGCTCACAGCGTGATCCATGACCTTCTTGTCGGCGACGGCTTCGCTCACACCCATGTTCAGGGTGATCTTGGTCAGACGCGGCACTTGCATGGGCGAGGTGTAGCCAAACTTGGCCATCAGCTCGGGAGCCAGCTTTTCGCGATATTGTTGTTGCAGACGTGCCATGCTTATGCCACCTTGATTTCTTCGCCGCTGGACTTGAAAACGCGTGTGCGTTTACCGTCCGCCAGCACCTTGATACCCACGCGGTCCGCCTTGCCAGTTGCAGCATTGAAAATTGCCACATTGGACTGGTGGATGGGCATTGTCTTTTCAACAATACCGCCGGCCGCACCCTTCATCGGGTTCGGCTTGGTGTGTTTCTTCACCAAGTTGACACCCTCGACAACCAGATGGGAGTCGTCTTTGCGCAGGGACACCGTCCCGCGCTTACCCTTATCACGCCCGGTGATAACGATAACTTCATCGCCTTTGCGAATCTTGTTCATGGCGCGTCCTTACAAAACTTCAGGAGCCAGGGACACGATCTTCATGAACTTCTCGGTACGCAGTTCACGCGTCACGGGTCCAAAGATGCGGGTGCCGATAGGCTCCAACTTGGCATTCAGCAACACTGCTGCGTTACCGTCAAACTTCACCAAAGAGCCGTCGCTGCGACGGATGCCCTTAGCAGTACGAACCACAACAGCGCTGTAGACCTCGCCTTTTTTGACGCGGCCGCGCGGTGCAGCTTCTTTAATGCTCACTTTGATGATGTCGCCCACGCTGGCGTAGCGACGCTTGGAGCCGCCGAGCACCTTGATGCACAGGACGGACTTCGCGCCGGTATTGTCAGCGACTTCTAATCGAGATTCAGTCTGGATCATTTCAATATTCCCAACTTGCACCAGGAGCAGCACCTGCCAGCTCACTGGCAAACACCAACAACGAGTCAGTCTTGGGCCCGCTGTACTTGGCGCGAACCACTCGCGCCACATCCATTTGGGCAGAACCTTCAGCTTTTACAAGCGAAGCCCGCTAGTATGCCACAGCTTTCTCGCTTCGTCAAAACTTTTTTGTGGGCCTGTTGCAAGAAGCCTCGCGCACCACGGGTGCAGTGTCCGATTGCACGGGGCGCAGTGCCTGACTTTTCGCCTGCGACAATGACCGTCCCAGCATCCCCGGAGGATTCCATGCGTGAACACCACATCGCCTTTATAGGCGGCGGCAATATGGCCACCGCCATGGTCAGCGGACTGCTGAAGCAGGGCTTTCCCGCCACCCAGATCGACGTGGTGGAGCCCTTTGCCGAGGCCCGGGAGCGGCTCCAGTCCCACCTGGGCATTGCGGCGCAACCCCTGGCCGGCCCGTTTTTGAGCGGCGCGGCCATTGTTATATGGGCGGTCAAGCCCCAATCCTTCAAGGAGGCCGCGCTGCAGACCCGGCATTACACCCGCGACGCCCTGCATATCAGTGTGGCCGCCGGTATTCCCAGTGACAGCATAGCCAAATGGCTGGGCAATGAACGTGTGATCCGGACCATGCCCAACACCCCGGCGCTGATCGGCAAGGGCATCACCGGTCTGTTTGCACGCCCCGCCGTGACCGAGGCCGACCGCCAGCATGCGCAGCAGGTGGTGTCGGGCATGGGGCAATTCCTGTGGCTCAACAACGAGGGGCAACTGGACGCCGTCACCGCCATTTCCGGCTCCGGGCCAGCCTATATGTTCTATTTCATGGAGGCCATGACGGCTGCGGGTGCCGAAATGGGGCTGGAGCGCGAACAGGCCTACCAGCTGGCCGTCGCCACCTTTATTGGCGCTGGCGAGTTGGCCCAGTCCAGCCATGAACCGCCTGAAATCTTGCGCCAGCGGGTCACCTCCAAGGGCGGCACCACCTATGCGGCGATCACATCCATGGACGACAGCCACATCAAGGATCTGTTTGCCAAGGCCCTGCATGCGGCGCACCGGCGGGCCCGGGAAATGGGTGCGGAGTTTGGCGAGATTTAAGCCAAATGAGCCGCTAGCCCTCGTGGAATATAGTGATAGCGCTTCTACTTTTATAGCGTTTTCCAAAACCCCGGGGTGCTGTAGTGGAGCTTGAGGAAGTCAATCCACAGCCGCACCCGCAATGGCAGGTGCTTGCGCTGCGGAAACACGGCGTAGATGCCGTTGGGCGGGGCCGCAAACTCGTCCAGTAGCGGCACCAGCGTTCCGGCGGCGATCTCAGCCTCCACCTCCCAGATGCTGCGCCAGGCGATGCCGTAGCCGCCCAGGCACCAGTCGTGCAGCACCTGGCCGTCCGAGCAATCCAGCGGCCCGACCGGCTTGAAATGGATGACTTCGCGGGTCTGCCCCTTATCGACACTGAACGCCCAGCCCCGCGTCTGGGACGCGTCGCTGGACAGCGTCAGGCAGTCAAAGCGCGCCAGATCCTGCGGGCTGTGGGGTTTGCCATGCTGCGCCAGATAGGCCGGTGTGGCCACGCACAGGCGCCGGTTGTCGGCCAGCCGCAGGCTGACCAGCGACGAGTCCGGCATGTCACCCACCCGCACCGCGCAGTCATAGGCCTCGCCGGCAATGTCCACCACCCGGTCGCTGAGGTTCAGCGAGATCGTGACCTCGGGGTGCAGTTCGCGAAACCGCGGTACCAGCGGCGCCACGTGGCGCCGGCCAAAGCCGGCTGGCGCGGTGATGCGCAAATGCCCGCTGGCCTTGACGCCCCCGGCGCTAACACTGGCTTCGGCATTGGCCAGGTCCGCGAGCAGGCGCTGACAATCTTCCAGAAAGGCACTGCCCTCGTGGGTCAGCGTCAGACGCCGCGTGGTGCGCAGCAGCAGCTTGACGCCCAAGCGCTCTTCCAAGCCATCCAGGCGCCGCCCCATGATGGCCGGAGCTACACCCTCGGCCTGCGCCGCCGCCGTCAGGCTGCCGCGCGTGACCACGGATACGAACGACTCCATCTGCTTGAGCTTGTCCATTTCAGCTCCTAGCCCTCGTGAGATCTGCGTAGATAGCTACTCTTTTCATAGCACCACGCCATCCGCATGGAGGGCGGCCACTGCGTCGTCGCTATAACCCAGGCTTTGCAGCAGCGCGTCGGTGTGCTCACCCAGCCTGGGCGGGTCCAGGCGCACGCCCAGGCGCTCGCCACCCAATGTGATGGGCAACAGCGGCACCTGGGTGGCACGGCCGTCGGGCAGGGTCATGGGTGCCAGACCGCCGGTTTGCTGCAGATGCGGGTCGTTGAACAGATATTGCGGATCGGTGATGGGGGCAAATGGCAGGCCGACCTGCTCAAAGCGCTGCGACAGCTCCGCCCGGCTGAACGGCACCAGACGCTCGCGCAGCTCGGGGATGAGCCAGCTGCGCGCCAGCACCCGGTCGTTGTTGGTGGTCACACGCGGGTCGGAAAACAGGTCGGCGTAGCCAAAGGCTTCGCAAAAGGTCTTCCACTGGCCATCACCCACCACGGCCAGAAAAATCTGCTCGCCGTTCTTGACACTGAACACGTCGTAAATGCCCCAGGGCGAGATGCGCTCGGGCATGGGCGCGGCGGCCTTGCCGGTCACGGCAAACTGCAGCATGTGCTGGGCCACCAGAAAGATGTTGTTCTCGAACAGCGCGGACTGCACCTCCTGGCCCTTGCCAGTCTGGGCGCGCTGCGTCAGCGCCGCCATGGCACCGATGGCGCCAAACATGCCGCCCATGATGTCGTTGACGCTGCTGCCCGCCCGCAGCGGGTCACCCGGCCGGCCCGTCATATAGGCCAGGCCGCCCATCATCTGCACCACCTCGTCCAGCGCCGTGCGGTGGTCGTAGGGGCCGGGCAGAAAGCCCTTGTGGCTGACGTAAATCAGGCGCTCGTCGAGCTTGCTGAGCGTCGCGTAGTCCAGCCCCAGCTTTTGCATGGTCTCGGTTTTGAAGTTTTCGCTGACGATGTCGGCGGTGGCGATCAGCTTGAGCACCACCTCGCGGCCCCGGGCGCTCTTCATGTCAATGGCCAGGCTTTTCTTGTTGCGGTTGAACAGCGGGTAGAACCCGGCGCCACTGCCCAGGAGCTTGCGCGTGCTGTCCCCGGCCAGCGGCTCGACCTTGATAACCTCGGCGCCCAGATCGGCCAGCACCATGCCGCAGGTCGGGCCCATGACCATGTGGGTGAACTCCACGACGCGGATGCCTTGCAGGGGAAGCGGTTTGGAATCAGCCTTGCTTGCTTGAATTACATTCATTTTTGTCACGAATAAATTGATAACTACCCATATAGTATTCTTATTACGTATGGAATACAGTACCTGCACTCGCTTCGACTATAGGAAAGGCTCTCTCATGTCCACCGCATCCACACCCCGTACCCAGGCCAAGGGCCTGCAAGTTGCCAGCGTCCTGCACCAGTTCATTGAGGACAAAGTGCTACCCGGAACCGGCGTGACGCCCGACGCCTTCTGGAGCGGTTTTGACGCGATTGTGGCCGACCTGGCCCCCAAGAACATCGCCCTGCTGGCCGAGCGCGACCGCCTGCAAACCGAGATGGACGCCTGGCACAGCGCCCACCCCGGTCCCATCGCCGACATGTCGGCCTACCGCGCCCATCTGGAAAAAATCGGCTACCTGGTCGAGAGCCCCAAGAAGGCCAAGATCAACACCTTCAATGTCGACGCTGAACTGGCCAAGCAGGCCGGCCCGCAACTGGTGGTGCCCATCACCAACGCCCGCTACGCGCTGAACGCGGCCAACGCCCGCTGGGGCAGCCTGTACGACGCGCTGTACGGCACCGACGTCATCAGCGAAGACAAGGGCTGCGAGAAGACCCTCCAGAAGAACGGCAAGACCGTGGGCTACAACCCCAAGCGCGGCAAAAAGGTCATCGAATACGCACGCCACGTGCTGGACCGCACCGCGCCACTGAAGAAGGGCTCACACGTCGGCTCCACCGGCTACCGCGTCAACAAGGACGGTCAGTTGGTTGTGGCCCTGAAAGACGGCGGCACCTCCAAGCTGCAGGACAACAGCCAGTTCATCGGCTTCCAGGGCGAGGCGAAAGCGCCTACGTCCGTCTTGCTGCAACACAACGGCCTGCATATCGACATCATCATCAACCGCGCCACGCCCATCGGCAAGACCGATGCAGCCGGCGTGTCCGACCTGGTGGTGGAAGCAGCCCTGTCCACCATTCTGGACCTGGAAGATTCCGTGGCCGTGGTCGATGCCGACGACAAGGTGCTGGCCTATGGCAACTGGCTGGGCATTCTGCAAGGCACGCTGGTGGAAAGCTTTGAGAAGGGTGGCAAGACGCTGACCCGTGGTTTGAATGCGGACCGCGTTTACTCGGCAGCCAACGGTAAGGGCAAGGTCACGCTGCACGGCCGCTCGCTGATGTTTGTGCGCAATGTCGGCCACCTGATGACCAACCCGGCCATCCTGTACACCGCCAAGGATGGCAGCACGCAGGAGATCCCCGAAGGCATCATGGACGCGGTCGTCACCACGACGATTGCGATGCACGACCTGGCACGTACCAAGAAGGACGCCATCCGCAATTCGCGCAAGGGCTCGGTCTACATCGTCAAGCCCAAGATGCATGGCCCGGCTGAGGTAGCCTTTGCCGCCGAGCTGTTCACCCGCGTCGAAAAGATGCTGGGCCTCAAAGACAGCACCGTGAAGCTGGGCATCATGGACGAAGAGCGCCGCACCAGCGTCAATTTGAAGGCCTGCATTGCTGCCGCCAGCAGCCGCGTCGCCTTCATCAACACCGGCTTCCTGGACCGCACCGGCGACGAGATGCACACCGCCATGCAGGCCGGGCCGATGATCCGCAAGGGCGACATGAAGACCAGCGCCTGGATCGCCGCGTACGAGAAGAACAATGTGCTGGTGGGCTTGAGCTGCGGCCTGCGCGGCAAGGCACAAATCGGCAAGGGCATGTGGGCCATGCCCGATCTGATGCGCTCCATGATGGAGCAGAAGATTGGCCATCCACGCGCCGGCGCCAACACCGCCTGGGTGCCTAGCCCCACCGGTGCCACGCTGCACGCCCTGCACTACCACCAGGTACTGGTCAGCGACATCCAGAAGGACCTGGAAAAGACCAACTACGAAAAGGCCCGTGACGGCATCCTGGCCAACCTGCTGCAAGTGCCGGTTACCGCCACACCCAACTGGACCGCGGCCGAGAAGCAGCAGGAGCTGGACAACAACGCACAAGGTATCTTGGGTTATGTGGTGCGCTGGGTCGACCAGGGCGTGGGCTGCTCCAAGGTGCCCGACATCCACAATATCGGCCTGATGGAAGACCGCGCCACACTGCGCATCAGCAGCCAACACATGGCGAACTGGTTGCACCATGGTGTGGTGACCGAAGCGCAAGTGAAGGAAACCTTTGAACGCATGGCCGCCGTGGTGGACAAGCAGAACGCCGGGGACAAGTTGTACCAGCCCATGGCGGGCAACTTCGAGACTTCGATGGCTTACAAGGCGGCGTGTGAGCTGGTCTTCAAGGGTCTGTCCCAGCCTAGTGGCTACACCGAGCCGTTGTTGCATGCATGGCGGTTGAAGGTGAAGGCGGCTGCGTAGGCAATTGGCAGCGACGATGCTCCTAAATTGGGAGCTAATTGCATAATGAATACGAGGGCTGGCGGCCAATTTTGCTTACAGTATTCGGCTGAAACGGCACCCACGGGTGCCGTTTTCTTTTGACGCATGCCGGTTGCCGCTTATCTCGCTTACCAAGCATCTGATATGCACATTGTGCCGGCTGACCAGAGACGGCTTTGGGCCAATCCTGCCTCGTTATATGTCTGGGTGTATCGCGTTACTCGTCCGTTCGATGCCTTGATCCTCCACGATTGACTTCACCAAGTTCCGAGAGTTTTTGCGTAGGGCCACTCACTCATTTCGCCCCCCAAATTCGCCACTCAACTCCGCCTCAATCTGCTCAATGGTCGGCAAGCTGCCCTCAAGCTCCTGCGGCAGCGCGCGGGTGAGTTGGGTTTCCCATTCGGCCACGCTGATGGGGTGGGTGCTGCCCGCCAAAGCATATTCCACCAGCACACGATTCTTCTCGCGCACCAGTAGCAGCCCCAGTGTCGGTTTGTCGTCCGGGTGGGCCAGCAGGCGGTTCACGGCGGTCATGTACATGCCAAGCTGGGCACCGTCGCCGGGCTCGAACCTGCGCGCCTTGAGTTCGATGACCACGTAGCAGCGCAGTTTGAGGTGGTAGAAAAGCAGGTCGAGGTAAAAATCGTCATCACCTATTTCCAGATGCACTTGGCGGCCCACGAAGGCGAAGCCCTGGTCAAGTTCGAGCAAGAATTTCTGGATGTGGTCGATCAGACCCTGCTCCAGCTGCTGTTCGCGGCGCGGGGCATCGGTGCCCAGAAAGTCAAATAGGTAAGGGTCTTTGAAGACTTGTACCGCCATGTCCGAATCGGGCGGCAGCAGGGTGGCGGGGAAGTTGTTTTGCGCCTTACCGTGGCGCAGGTGGCTACGACCGTCGATTTGCACGACAAGAATGTTGCGTGACCAGCCATGCTCGACGGTCTTGGCGGCGTACCAAAGGCGATCTTCGGCGGTACTCAGCTTTTCCAGCAGGGTGAGGTTGTGGTACCAGGTCACTTGTGCAAGCGACGCTTGCACAACTTCCCGATCCGGCCATGCGCTGGCAAAGGCGCGCATGTATTTGAGGTTGCGCGGGGAGAAGCCCTTCATGTCGGGGAAGGCTTGGCTCAGGTCGACCGCCAGCCGGTCGATAACCTTGGTTCCATAACCTTGTTCGGCCTGCTTGTGCAGGATGCGCTGGCCAATGTCCCAATACAGCATGACCATTACGCTGTTGCTTGCCAGCACCAGGCGCAGGCGCTCGCCGCGGATGCGGTTCTTGATATCCGCAAACCAAGCCACGTAGTCGGCAGGCATGTCGCCAGCCGGTGACGCTACCGGGAACATCACGCCGCCGTCCATGCGGCCACGCTGATTGCGCTCCTTTGCCGATGGCTCGGATTTGTTTGCGGCGAGTTTCTTTGGGTGTGTCATGGTTTATTGGTATTTGTGCAAGCGCCCCATGCACAAGTGCATACCACAAGCAGCATGTACTCGCTGGCATTTAGGGCGGAACGCAACCGGTTTGCAGCATCCCATAGTTGCTTGTCGAGGTTATTGAGAATATTGTTGTTCTTCAATGTTCGTTTGCAAATGGCCCTAAGCCCCGGTGGGCACTCCCTGCGAGGCATTCTATAGAGCCGTGGTGGACCAGCAAAAGGGCGGTGACGGGCGACACCAGAAGATGGCGGGCAACTTCGGCGCGCCTCTTGCGATATTCTTGTGGGATGAGCGCGGCCCACACCCTGCAGGACATCGAAACTGTGTACCGCCGCGACGCGCGGCGTGTCTTTGCCACACTGGTGCGGCTGCTGGGTGATTTTGACCTTGCGGAAGAGGCGCTGCACGAGGCCTTTCGCGCCGCGCTGGAGCAGTGGCCAGCGCACGGTGTACCAGCCAATCCATCGGCCTGGCTGGTGTCCGCCGGGCGCTTCAAGGCCGTTGACAGCATCCGCCGGCAGGCGCGTTTCACGTCCACGGAAACCCTGGCCCAGCCCGTGGAGGCGATTGCCGATGAAACCGCAACGGCAGACGAATTTGCCGAGCTGGAAGACGACTCGCTGCGTCTCATCTTCACCTGCTGCCACCCCGCGCTGGCGCCCGATGCGCAGGTGGCGCTCACCTTGCGTGAGGTCTGTGGCCTCACTACCGAGGAAATCGCCCGCGCCTACCTGACGCCTGCGCCAACGGTGGCGCAGCGCATCGTGCGCGCCAAGGCGAAAATCCGGGACGCCAAAATTCCGTACCGCGTGCCAGACGCTGACGAGCTGCCACAGCGCCTGGACAGTGTGTTGCGGGTTCTCTATCTGGTGTTCAATGAGGGCTATTCACCATCTTCGGGTGCGCTGGTGACCCGCGCAGACGTGTCAGGCGAGGCCATACGCCTGACCCGGCTGATAGCCGTGGTGTTGCCACCCCCGCCGTTGGCCGAGGTCCATGGTCTGCTGGCGCTGATGCTGCTCCACGAGTCGCGCCGCGCCGCCCGGGCAGATGGTGCAGGCCATTTGATACCCCTTGAAGAACAGGACCGCAGGCTATGGCACGCCGGGCTGATTACAGAGGGATGTGCCTTGACTGAAAAGGCCCTGCACATGCCGGGCATTGGCCCCTACGCTCTGCAGGCCGCCATTTCCGCCGTGCATGCCGAGGCCAAAACTGCCGACCAGACCGATTGGGGCCAGATTGTCGGCCTCTACTATGAGTTGCTGCGGATGCAGCCCTCGCCCGTGGTTGCGCTCAACCGTGCGGTCGCCGTTGCCATGCACAGCGGGTATGAACAGGGACTCGCGCTGGTGGACGAGCTCCTCACGCTCCCTGCCATGCAGGACTACTACCTGGCCCACGCCGCGCGGGCCGATCTGTGCCGCAGGTTGCACCGCCTCGAAGAGGCTCGCACTTCTTATCTGGCGGCTTTGGCACGGACGCAGCTGGAGCCCGAGCGCCGGTTCCTGGAGCGGCGGCTGTCGGAAATTGCAAGCTGCTCAAAAATATTTTTCCGTGGATGTCGAATAGGCCCTGGCTGGATCGACTAGTTTGTTTAAAACTGCCCTCTACCGGCACCCAACAGTAAAGGCTCCTCTTATGAAAATCACGGTTGAAACACTGATCCACGCGCCCATCGCCAAGGTCTGGAGCGCGTACACCACACCGGCCGACATCGTCCAATGGAATGCCGCGTCCGACGACTGGCACACCACCAAAGCCACCGTCGATCTACGCGAGGGCGGCGCCTTCTCGTCCCGCATGGAGGCCAAGGACGGCAGCTTTGGATTCGACTTTGCGGGCACCTACACCAAGCTAGTGCCGCACAAGCGGATTGAGTACGCCTTTGGCGACCGCACGGGCACTGTCGAATTTATTGAGGGTTCCGATGGCGTGACCGTCCGTTCGACCTTTGATGCAGAGAGCGAACACCCGGTGGAGCAGCAGCGGTTCGGCTGGCAATCCATCCTGAACAAGTTTGCCCAACACGTGGAGGCGTCCAAATGATCCAACTCCCTCTAAAAACACTCTGGACCGCACTGGCCCTGGTATCCAGCAGTGCGATGTCCGCACCGGTCAGCTACACCATAGACCCCACCCACACCTACCCCAGCTTTGAGGCCGACCACATGGGTGTCTCGGTCTGGCGGGGCAAGATGAACAAGAACTCGGGGACCGTAGTGCTGGACAGGGCCGGAGCAACCGGCACGGTGGAGATCGTCATCGATCTGGCTTCCATCGACTTCGGGCTCCCCGCGCTGAACACCTGGGCCAAGGGCAAAGACTTCTTCAACGTCAAGAAGTCACCCCGCGCCACCTACAAAGGCAGCCTGGAAAAGTTTGTGGACGGCAGCCCGACGCAGCTGAGCGGTGCGCTGACGCTCAATGGCCAGACCCACCCGGTCACCCTCAGCATCCACCGTTTCAAGTGTGTGCCCCATCCGATGCTCAAACGTGAGCTGTGTGGGGCGGATGCCAGTGGCACATTCAACCGAGACGCCTTCGGCCTGTCCGCCGGCAAGGACTATGGCTTCAACATGGACGTCGCGTTGCGCATCCAAGTCGAAGCGATAGCCGCGCAGTAAAAAAGGAGCCAGCCATGAAGTACCTCTGCCTGGTCTACCTGTCCAAGGAAAAGTGGAGCGCCTGCCCGGACGCCGTGTGTTTCGAGGCCGCGAAGGGCCTGCAAATGAGCGGGCATCTGCTGGCAGCAGAACCCCTGCACCCGGTGGAAACGGCCACCACACTACGGGTCCGCAACGGCCAGTTGTCCATGACCGATGGCCCCTTTGCCGAAACCAAGGAACAACTGGCGGGCTTCTACCTGCTGGAGGCCACTGACCTGAACGAGGCCATTCGCCTGGCCGCGAAGATCCCACCGGTGCAGCACGGCAGCATTGAAGTGCGGCCGGTACGGGAACTGGATGTCAGCGGGTTTCAATCCTTCACGGATGCAGCCCAGACTAAACCCATGGGAGCGACGCCATCATGACCAAAACGATTTTCATCAGCCTGCCGGTTGCCGACCTCGATACATCAGTGGTCTTCTACACAGCCCTCGGCTTTGCGAAAAATCCCCGGCTCAGCGATGCCACGGCCGCGTGCATGGTCTGGAGCGAGACCATCAGCGTCATGCTGCTCACCCACGCCAAGTGGCGCACTTTCACCACCCGGCCGATCCCACCGTCGACCTCCAGCGAAGTCGCGCTCAACGTCTCCTGCGACAGCCGGGAAGCAGTCGACGCCATGAACGCGGCCGCCGCCGAGAACGGCGGAACCGCTGACATCAATCCACCCGAGGACCACAGTTTCATGTACGGCAGGGACATGGCAGACCCCGACGGCCATATCTGGGGCGCGATGTGGATGGCCCCGCACCCCTGACACTAAATGGCTGCGCCAAACAACCGGCCCACGCCAGCCGTAGCGGCCATGGCCAGCAGACCCCAGAAGGTGACACGCCACACACTGGCCCAGACCTTTGCACCGCCGGCCCGTGCGGCCACCACTCCCAGCACGGCCAGACTCAGCAGTGACGCACTGGTTATCCACACCATCATGCTGTGAGCGGGCACCAGCGCGGCGACGCCGAGCGGCAGTGCAGCCCCCACCGCAAAGCTGGCCGCAGATGACAGCGCAGCCTGTAAGGGCTTGGCGCTGAAGGCGTCTGAAATTCCCAGCTCATCCCGCGCGTGAGCACCCAGCGCGTCGTGGTCCGTCAAGTGCACGGCGACCTGGCTGGCCAAGTCTTGAGGCAACCCGCGCGCGGCATAGATGGCGGTCAGCTCGCGCAGTTCGGCATCGGGGTCTTTGCCCAGTTCGGCACTCTCACGCGCAAGGTCCGCTTTTTCGGTATCCGCCTGCGAATGGACGGACACATACTCCCCCGCTGCCATCGACATGGCCCCCGCGACCAGCGAGGCAACGCCCGTCATCAGCACCGTGGCTTGGCTCGCGTTGGCGGCCACCACGCCCACCAGAAGGCTGGAAGTGGAGACGATGCCGTCGTTGGCACCGAGTACCGCCGCACGAAGCCAGCCAATGCGGTGTGTGCGATGTCGCTCTGTGTGTTTCATGCCGTCAGTTTAATCATGCTAGGACTTGGGTGGCGCAACCAGTCCCAAGCGCTCGGCCGGCGGTGGAAAACGGTAGATGGTTTCATTCAGGTAGCGCGACACCTCGGTGATGTCGGCTTCACGCCATTGCAAGCCCGCATTGCCCTGCCAGCGACGAACCTGAAGCTTGAGGCTGTCCCAGTCGAAGGCCTGCTTATTGTCACGCCAGTGCATTTGCGTGGTGTGACAGCTCACGCAGTGCGTGGTGTACAGCAACTCGCCGCGTGTCTGGGCATTCGCAAACGCGCTGCACACAAGCATCAACACGCTCAAGAAAAATCGAATCGGCAATTGGGTCATAAGAACTCTCCGTGCTTTCGATCCTGAAATTGATCATCGTGATTCTGTCTTCGGGCAACGTCTGTTCGCCAGGGCACCCACATTGGAAAACTGCATGCCCGCCGCGCTAGCGGGCTGCCACGCGCACCCCGTCGCGCACCCGGTCATCCGGGTGGCTGATGACGCTGTCCCCTGCCTGCAGACCGGACGTGATCTGGGCCTGCAGGCCGGTGCGTTGCCCGACCTGCACACTGCGCTTGATGGCCCTGCCCTGCTCCACCGCAAACACGGCCCAGCCTTCGCCGTCGCGAAACACCGCACTGGCCGGAATCTGCAAGACGTCCTTGCCCTCCCACAGGATGAAGCTGGCCTCCACGCGGTAACCATCCCCCAGCCGCTGCCACTGGCTGGCTGGCGACGTGAAGGCGACGATCACCCACACGCGCTGTTCCTCGACCCCCAGGGCCGAGACCTTGGTAAAGCCGGCCGGCTCGACCATGCGCACCATGCCTTCCAGCGCGCCCTCGCCGCCCCAGCGTTCGAACACAACCCGCGTTCCGGGTGGAATGCGCACGGCGTCGGCGGACAGCAGGTCTACCTCGACCTCCAGCGCGCCGGGGTCACCAATCTCGACCAGTGGCTGGCCGCTGGTCACGCTGCCCTCGCTCTTGTGGGCGATCTTGAGCACCTTGCCAGCCACCGGCGCGCGCACCGTCACCAGCCCGGTGCCCCCGGGTTTGCCGGCGTACTGCAGCAGCGTGCGGGCCGCCTCCAGTTCGTGGCGCGCGGCGGCCACCGCAAACTGGGCCGCGCGCTGCTCCGCGCCACTGCGCTGGGCGTCACTGGTGGCACGGTCTTCGGCGGCGGGGCTGACGTGGCCCTGCAGGCGCAGCGCGCGCACGCGAAGCAGCTCGGCCTGCGCCAGCTCGGCCGCACTGGCGGCGGCACTGGCGCGCTGCTCCGCGCCGCTCAGGGCCGACCCGGCGGCGGCGATGCGGGCAGCCGCCTCGGCCTGGCGGCGTGGGTCGAGCGTGTCGGCGCGCAGGGGTTCCAACTCGGCCACGGTGGCGCCCCGTGCCACGGCCTGCCCCACCTCCAGCGGAATGCGCCGCGCATGGCCGGTCACCGGCGAGGCCACCACATAGCGGTCCAGCACGCGGGTGCGGCCCTCCTGCTCCAGGGTGACACGCAGGGCTCCGCGGCTGGCGGTTCCCAGATCGACCGCAATGGGCTGCGGACGCAGCCCCCAGATCAACGCGGCGGCCCCGGCAACCAGCACCACGCCCAGTACCGTGCGGCGACGCCATTGCATAGAAATCGTCATAGCATTACTCCGCCGCCTTCAGGACGGCAATCAGATCCAGTTGGTCCAGTCGGCGGCGAACCGCCAGCCCGGACAGCAGCGCCGAGACCACGACCACCACACAGGCAAAGGCGTAGGTCCGCGGCTCCAGCACCACCGGCACACGAAACAAATCGTTCTGCATGGTTCGGGCAATGTAGTAGCACATGCCCTCCCCCAGCCACAAGCCCAGCGGGATGGCCAGCAGCGCCAGCAGTGCCAGCTCCCCCAGCAGGATGTAGGCAATCTCCCCGCGCGTGAAGCCCAGCACCCGCAGGCTGGCCAGTTCGCGCCCGCGCTCGGTCAGGGCGATGCGGGCGCTGTTGTAGATGACGCCAAAGGCAATGATGACGGCAAAGATGGTGGCCACGTAGGTGAAGAACAGCATGGTCTCCTCCATCACCCGGTTGAAATTGCGGATCTCCTGCCGGCGCTCGGCCAGTCCAGCCACGCGCGGCATGTCCTTCAGGCGCGCATACAGCGACGCCATCTGCGCCGGGTCCACACTCAGGTAGGCGCCGGAAATAGTCGGTCCCTCCTGCATGAACTGGTTGAGCGCATCCAGATGCATATAGCCCGACACGCCCAGGTATTCGCGCACCAGCGCAGCCACCGTCACCTCGCGCACCGGCCGGTTGCCTTCCAGCACCTCCACGGTCAGGCGGTCGCCTACGCGCACACCCAGCAGCTGGGCAAGGTAGTCGTTCAGCAGAATGCCCTCGGTAGGCAGGACCACCGGGCGCAGGTCGGCATCAAGCAGGCGGGAAATGTCGCCGAGCGGCTCCACACCGCGGATGCCGGTGCGATAGCTGTGGGGCCCGTTGCGCAGGCGCACCGGAACCGCGCGAAACACCTCCACATGCTGCACACCGGGCAGGCCCATCAAATCGAAGCGGGCGCGGGCGCCGGTGGGGTCAATGAAGGTGACCGACAAATCCTCGCGCTGGGCCATACCGAACTGGACGTTGACCATGTAGCTGACCGTGTCGCGCTGGAACAAACCCGTCAGGATCATGCCGCAGGCCATGGAGATGCCCAGCACCGTGAGCGCGGCTTTGAAAGACTGGCGCTGGATGTTGCGGATGATCATGCGCGTGGGCTGCGACAGGTAGCGCTTGAGGCCCCACTGCTCGATCCAGGTCTCGCGGTAGCGCGCCGGTGGTTCCGGGCGCATGGCCTGGGCCGGTCGCAGGCTGGCGGCGCGCCAGACCGCCAGCGCCGTGCCTGCACCCGCAGCCACAAGACTGGCCAGCGCGGCCTCAACCACGGTCTGCACTTGCAGGTTGAACAGCAGATAGGGGAAGTGGTAGAACTCCGTGTAGATGTGGGACAAGGCCCGGCCCAGCCACAGGCCCAGCGCGGTGCCGCCCGCTATGCCCAGCCCCACGATCACCGAGACCATGCGCAGGTAGTGCCACAGCACGGCCAGGTTGCTGTAACCAAAGGCCTTGAGCGTGGCCACCTGCTCCCGCTGCATGGCCACCAGCCGCCCGATCACCACATTGAGCAGAAACACCGCCACCCCCATGAACATCACCGGGAACAGGCTGGCCAGCGTGCCGAGCTGCTCCAGTTCCTGGCTCAGGAAGCGGTGCGAGAGCTGGTCCTTGCGGGCATAGCTGCCCAGACCGCCGTAGGGCTTGAGCAGTGCATCGACGCGGTCGATCACGGCCTGGGGGTCGGCACCCGGCTGCAGGCTCATGGCCATGTCGTTGAAGGCGCCCTCCATGTCGTAGGCCTGGCCCAGCGCGCGCCGGCCCATCCACATCACTCCAAAGCGCTTGAAATCGGGAAACACCGAGCCCGGGCGCATCTGCTGGATGAACTCCGGCGACAGGGCCGTGCCGACCAGGGTCAGGGCCTGGCGTCGCCCGTTGAGGATGGCATGGAAGCGATCCCCGAGTTGCAGACCGTGGGCCAGCGCAAACGACGCACTGGCCACCACCTCGTCAGCGCGACCGGCCAGCGGCAGGCGGCCGGTGCGCAGGTGCAGCGCGTTGAGCCCGTGGCGGCCCTGGTCCGAAACCGACACCATCAGGGCCGAGACCGGCTCGGAGAAGTTGGGCATGTCCAGCCGCACCTGGGCCAGCACCCGCGTCTCCACCTGGTCCACACCAGGCAGGTCCTGCAGGCGCAGTTGCAGCGACTGCGGCGCGCGCTTGAGGCTGGCAAACACCTCTGCAAAACGGTAGTCGCGGTAATAGGTGTCCTGTGTCGTGCGCAGCGCACCCAGCGTGGCCAGGAACATGATGTAGGTGCCCACGCCGCACATCACCACCAGGGCAATCGCCAGCGCCTGGCTCTTCATTTGCCACAGGTCGCGCAGCAGTTTGCGGTCCAGTGCCTTCACCAGCTCAGCTCCGTGGCGGCCTTCTTGTGGGCGTTCCGCTCGGAGCGCACCACCAGGCCATCGCCAAAGTACAGCACCCGATCCGCCATGGCCGCAATCACCGCGTTGTGGGTGATGACCACCGTGGTAGTGCCCAGCTCCTGGTTGACCCGTGCAATCACGTCCAGCACCAGCACACCGGTCTGGGCATCGAGCGCGCCGGTGGGCTCGTCGCACAGCAACACCTGGGGACGCTTGGCCACCGCCCGCGCGATGGCCACACGCTGCTGCTCGCCGCCGGACATTTGCGCCGGAAAGTGGTCCATGCGCTCGGCCAGGCCCACGCGCGCCAGTGCCTCTTCCGGCGTCATGGGGTTCTCGGCAATCTCGGTCACCAGGGCCACGTTCTCGCGCGCCGTCAGGCTGGGAATCAGGTTGTAGAACTGGAACACAAAGCCGACGTGGGAGCGGCGGTACTGCGTCATCAGCGCATCGTCCTGCAGGCTCAGGTCATGGTCGGCATAGCGCACGGTGCCGGTGGTGGGGGTGTCCAGCCCGCCCAGGATATTGAGCAGCGTGGACTTGCCGCTGCCCGAGGGGCCGAGCAGGACCACGAATTCGCCCTCGTACAGGTCCAGATCCACGCCGCGCAGAGCCTGCACCTGCACCTCGCCCATCTGGTAGACCTTGGTCAGGCCCCGGGCCTCGAAGATGGGGCGTGCGGGCACCGTGGCGCCGGGGTCCACCGCAGGCATCGCGCACGACTCCTCCAAAACGGGCTGGTTCACGGGCGCAGTCTAGGCGACGGTGGGGCTGGAACCTTGATGTAGCGCAAGGGCATTGCAGCCTTCCCCAGGGCAGCACGGCCCGCTTCATGGCGGTGGAAGCAGAATCCCTTGGCCGGATGTTTAATGTATACTTGATCAATCAAGTACTATTCAACGTAAACACAATGAACACACAAACAACAGCCGGACAAGACCCCGCACCACCCGAACCGGCGCCAGCCCCCAGCCTGGAATTTTGTCTGCGCCTGACCCGCGCCTATGCCACCCTGACCCGCCGCCTGGACAACGCGCTGTCCAGCGTACACGGGCTGAGCTTTGGCGACTTCATGATCCTGTACTACCTGGGCCGCTCGCCAGGCAAGCGGCTGCGCCGGGTGGACCTGGCCGAGCGCCTGGGGCTCACCGCCTCGGGTGTAACCCGCACCCTGCTGCCGCTGGAGAAGCTGGGCCTGGTGGCGCGGCAACCGGACCCGCGCGACGCCCGCGTCGGCTACGCCCTGCTTAGCGATGCCGGGCAGCAGTTGCTGGACTATGCCCTGGTATCGGTGCAAGCCATTGCCGTGGATGCCACGCAGACTGTGCCGGCCGATCAGCTGGACGCCGTGTCGACGCTGCTGGGCCAGCTGGCCGGGATGCACTTGGCCAATAGCTAGCGAGCGGGCAGGCGCCGCCGCCCCAGCTACGTGGGCTTGCCGTTCTCGTACAGCACCAGAGCACGGTACACCGCGCTGTGTCCGGGCGTGGGCACGCCGTACTCCAGCCCCAACGCATGCACCCGGCCCGACAGCCAGCGCAGCTCCAGCGGTTTGCCGCGCTCCAGGTCTTCCGACATCGAGGAGCGAAAGGCATAGGGCATGGCCGCCAGCTTGGCCATGATCTCGTCGGCTAGATCCGTCCGAGTTACCTTGCCCGCCGCGCGCCCCACGGCCACCGCTTCGTCGACCAATTGGCGCTGCAGGATGCGCGTCTCGGGATGCGCCAGGATCTGGCCCATGCTGGCGCGCAACAGCGACGTGGTGCCCGACAGCGACGTCAGCGCAATGAACTTCTCCCACAGCGTCACGGCAATGGCGTCACTGGGCTTGGCATCCAGGGCCGTGGCGCGGTCGCAAGCGGCAAAAAAGTCTGCCATCACCGGGTCGCCGTGGGCGGCATCGGCCACGATCACGTGCAGCCCGCCGGGGCTGCGGATGACGCCGGGCCGATCAATCACCGCGGACACATAAATCACGCCGCCGAGCACCTTGGCGCCACCGACGTGGGGCGTGATCAGGTCCACGCTGTCGATGCCATTTTGCAGGGTCAGGATGCGCGTCTCCGGGTCAATCATGGGCGCGAGCGAGCGGGCCGCCGCTTCGGTGTCGCCGAGCTTGACGGCAAAAATGATCAGGTCCACCGGTCCCACGGTGGAAGCCTCCAGCACCGCGTTGACGGTTGGCAGGTGCAGGGGGTGGACAGGGCTCTCCAGCCGCAGCCCGTCTTTTTGCAAGGCCGCCAGATGCGCGCCGCGGGCGATGAACACCACGTCTTCGCCCGCCGCCTGCAGCCTGCCCCCCACGTAGGCACCCACCCCGCCAGAACCCATGATGGCTATGCGCATTGATCATCTCCCGTTTGGTTTGAGGACTCGGCAGTATGCCGGGCCGGTGTTGCCGCGCGCGTGGTGGGGTTTAACCGGCGTTGCAAACCATCAGGCCCTCACGCCGGGCCGCACCCACGCGCACCAGATCCAGAATCAAGCCATTGGCCCATTGGGAAAATTCGGTTTGTGCAAAGTGCGTCTGGTGGATCTGCACAAAGTATGGCGTGGCCTGTGCCCAGGCCAGAAAGCTTTCCAGCGTCTGGCTCTGGGTTTCCAGCAGTTTGAACTTCAGCAGTACCTTGGCCGCGTGCTGAATGTGCTTTTCCGGGTTGTCCTGAAAACCGCGCAGCCGCGCGCGGGCGAAGGCCAGGGACGGAGCCAGGTCGGTGAACACGCGGCCATGGCCGGGGATCACCACCGCCGGGGCCAGCGTCTCGATCAGGTCCAGCGTGTCCGCCACCGTGTCAAACGCGTCCAGGCCTTCGAGCTCCGGAAAAATCACGCCAAAGCCGCGCTCCCACAGCGCATCCGCCGAGATCAGCAGGCGGGACTGAGGTTCAAACAGAATCACCGAATGCGGGTCATGCCCGGGTGCCGCGTGCACCTGCCACAGGGTGTCGCCCAACTGGATATTGGTGCCGGGTTGCAGCACGGCGTCAAAGCGGAACGGCGGGCAGGTCTGGCCGGTGGGCGTGTAGGTCAGCGCATCCGGGTTCCAGTCCTGCACAAACGCGGCATGCCCCGGGGGAATGCGTGTTTGCAGGTGCGGGTAGGCCTGCTGCAGCGCCGTGTTGCCGCCGCAATGGTCGCTGTGCAAATGGGTGTTCAGCAGCAGATCCAGCGGGCGGCCCTGCAGCCCCGCCTCCAGCAGCGCCAGTGTCTGCGCGGAGTGCGTGCTGTATCCGCTGTCGACCAGCGCGCAGCCCGCCTGGCCGCAGATCAGCACATTGTTCGAGGAGAGCCAGCCGCGCTCGAACACGGTGATTCCGGCGGGGAGGATGGGTGCTTGCGTCGTCATAGCCAGCGAGTCTAACGACGTCCCGACCCTAACGCACTCCAGACGCACGCCAGACCTACCCCAGCCTCAATCCAGCGTCTGCCGATAGCGCTTGAGCGCCACCACGCTGACCACGGTCATGAAAGCCAGCATCGGCCACAGCTCGCCCAGCACCTGCGGAGCGCCGTTGCCCTTGAGCAGGATGCCGCGCACGATGCGCAGGAAGTGCGTCAGCGGCAGCACTTCACCCACGCGCTGGGCCCACACAGGCATGGCCCTAAACGGGAACATGAAGCCCGACAGCAGCATGGACGGCAGGAAGAAAAAAAAGGTCATCTGCATGGCCTGCAACTGGTTGCGCGCGATCGTGGAAAACGTGAAGCCCACCGCCAGGTTGGCAATGATGAAGACGCCAATCATGGCCATCAGCAGCAGCATGCTGCCCTCCATGGGCACCTGGAACAGCGCAAACGCCGCCAACAGGATCACGCCCAACTGGATGTAGCCCATGACCACATAGGGCAGGATTTTGCCGACCATCACCTCGCTGGGCCGCACCGGCGTGGCCAGCAGGTTTTCCATGGTGCCGCGCTCTCGCTCGCGCGTCATGGCCAGCCCGGTCAGCATCACCATGGTCATGGTCAGGATGGTGCCAATCAGCCCCGGCACGATGTTGTAGCGCGACAGGCCCTCCGGGTTGTAGCGTCGGTGGATGCGCACCTCGTAGGGGGCCGGTGCCGTCTGCAGGCTGCGCAGCGGCCCCTGCAGGTCCTGGCGCAGTGCCTGACTGGCCACGGCGTTGAGCGCGGCAATGGCATTGCCGGATGCGGACGGGTCGGTTGCGTCCACCGACACCAGCAGCGCCGGGCGCTCACCGCGCACCACGCTGCGCGAGAAGTCGGGCGGGATGACGATCAGAAACTGGGCCTTGCCGTTTTCAATGAGCGCATCGCCCTCCGCCTCGCTGGTGCCGGTGTGGTCGATGCGGAAGTAGCCGGTGTTTTGCAGGGCAGCGACGATGCTGCGCGACAGCGGGCCGCTGTCGGTGCTGACGATGGCCGTGGGCAGGCCCTTGGGGTCAGTGTTGATGGCATAGCCAAACAGGATCAGTTGCAGCACCGGAATACCCACCGCCATCGCAAAGGTCAGGCGGTCGCGCATCATCTGCTGGAATTCCTTGATGAAGACGGCCCACATGCGGGCCAGGCTGAAGCGGCTCATGCAAAGTTGTCCTGCACCTGGCCAACCAGGCGCACAAAGGCATCCTCCAGATCGGTGGCCCCTGCCTGGGCGACGATCTGCGCCGCCGTGCCCTTGGCCAGCACCTTGCCGTAGGCGATGTAGACCAGCTCGTGGCAGCGCTCGGCCTCGTCCATGTAGTGGGTGGACACCAGTACCGTCATACCCTCATCGGCCAAGCGGTGGATCTGGTCCCAAAAGTCGCGCCGCGCCTTGGGGTCGACACCAGCGGTGGGCTCGTCCAGCAGCAGCAGGCGCGGCTGGTGGATCATGCAGGCGGCCAGCGCCAGGCGCTGCTTCCAGCCGCCAGATAGCGACCCGGCCAACTGCTTTTGGCGCGTGGCCAAGCCCAGTTGCGCCAGCGCCTGGTCCACGGCCTGTTTGCGGTTGGGCATTTCGAACAAACGGGCGATGAAGTCCAGGTTCTCGCGGATGGAGAGATCGTCGTAGAGGCCAAACTTCTGCGTCATATAGCCCACCTGGCGCTTGATGGCAGAGGCTTCCGTGATGATGTCCAGTCCCAGGCAGGTGCCACTGCCAGAGTCAGGCGTCAGCAGCCCGCACAGCATGCGGATGCTGGTGGTCTTGCCGCTGCCGTTGGGGCCGAGGAAACCGCAGATGCGCCCGGTACCGACCTGGAGGTCCACGTTGTCGACAACCGCACGGCCGCCGTAGTGCTTGCTGAGGCCTTTGACATCGATGGCCAGGTCGTTGCTGGTGCTGTTGCTCACGGCTGCTTCCCGGCGGAGGATGAAGAAGCTTGCGCTGACGGTGCGGTTGGCGTCGCGGCCAAACGCACATCCAGCGGTTGGCCCGGTCGCAGGCGCGGCGCGTCCGCGGCATTGGCGCGGGCCTCGACCATGAACACGAGCTTGGCGCGCTGGGCGTTGGAGTAGATGACCGGCGGCGTGTATTCGGGCTGCGTGGCGATGCGGCTGATGCGGGCCGCCAGGGGTGCGCCGCAGCCGTCACACTGCAACTGCACCGCCTGGCCTACGCTTAAGCTGGCGATCTGCGCTTCGGGCACAAAGAAGCGGGCCTTCAGGTTCTCGGGTGGCAGCAGCGACACCACGGGCTGGCCGGCGGGCACCAATTCCCCGGCACGGAAAAAGACCTCGGCCACCACGGCGGCGGCGGGAGAGGTTTGCTGCTTCTGCGCGGTGCGCCATTGGGTCTGCTGCAAGGACGCAACAGCCGCGGACGTGCCAGCCTGTGCTGCGCTACGCTCGTCCACGCGGGCCGGCAGCTTGGCCACCTGCAACGCGGCGCCCAGCTCGGCGACGCGGGCCTGGGCCTGGTTCAGTGCGGTGGTGGCGTCTTCGACCCGGGCCTTGGCGACAAAGCCCTGGGCCACCAGTTGCGTCTGGCGCGCCAGTTCGTTGCGGGCCAGCGTAGCCGCAGCTTGCGCCTGGTTGTACTGGGCCTGGGTGACGGCGATTTCTTCCGCACGGCGGCCCTTGTCGGTGTTGGCGGCCTGGGCGCGGGCGCTGTCGACGCGGGCATTGGCCTCGGCCTGCGCGGCGCGCTCGGATTCGCTGTCCAGCGTGAACAGCAGGGCGTTTTGGGCCACGCTCTGGCCGGGTTGCACGGCCAGCGATTCCAGCCGTCCGGCCAGCGGCGCGGCCACATACACGTAGTCGCCTTCGGCGTAACCGGACCAGCCGGTGGCGGGCTTGTCGCTGCAGGCGCCGACCAGCAGCGCGAGTGCCATAGCCGGTAGCAGCCGCACGCTCTGCGGGGCGGAGAAACAGGGTTTAGCCATGGTTTGCGTCCTTTGCGGATGATGCTTGCAGGTTGGTGTCGGGTGTTGGTCGGTGTGTCAGCGCCCACAAGGCATGGTCCACGCGCTGGGCGATGCCTGCGTCGCTGAGTACGTCGTCGTGGATGCCGGCAGCCAGCGGCGCGGGCAGGATGCCCAGTTGCATGGCACGTGGCGCAATCACCATCGGGGCAACGACGGCGCCCATCAAAAAGGTGACGCGCTGCATGGGTGGTAGGGGCGCCAGACTGCCCTCTTGCGCAGCCTGCTCCAGCAGGCCCATCAACAATGCCACATGGCGCGCGCCATTGGCCTGCAGAAAGGCCATCGCGACCGATTCACCGTGCGAGGCGTCTGCCAGCACGCGGCCCAGCCAGTCGCCGTGCTCACGCATCAGGCGCCCCAGACGGCACAGCGCCTGGCGCAGGCGCTGCAGCGTGGTGCCGGCGACGCTGGCCTCTTGCTGCAATTGCTGGAACAGCTCTTCATACATCTGCGCCAGCAGCTCGCGCAGAAAGTTGTCCTTGCTCTGGAAGTGGTAATGGAACATGCCGACATTGACCTGGGCATGCTCGGCCAGCAGCCGCAGCGACAGGCCAGCGCAACCGTGCAGCGGGTACAACACGCGACCGCTTTGCAGCAGAACCCGGTCAATATTGCGGGAGGGGCGTGGCATCAGACGGAACCCAGGTTATTACTAGTCAAGTGACTAAAAATACGGAGTTTCCGGGGTTTTGCAGCTGTTGTCAAGGCTTGGATTGGGCCCGCCGCGCGCACCGTGGACCGGACGTGTGAGGCGATGGGAAAGACAAACGCTCCTAAATCAGGAGCGTCTTACGTATATTCCACGAGGGCTAGCGCCCCATTTGGCTCAAGCCATTTGCACCGGAATGGTGGAACGCTGCTCCTGGATGCGGTTGTCGGGGTTCACAAACACCAGCTTGGGCGCAAAGCCCAAGACCCGGTCCTCGTGCACCTGGGCAAAGGCCGCAATGATGACCAGGTCGCCCACGGCCGCGCGCCGGGCCGCCGAGCCATTCACCGAGATGATGCGGCTGCCGCGCTCGGCACGGATGGCATAGGTGATGAAGCGCTCGCCGTTGTTGATGTTCCAGATGTGCACTTGCTCGTTCTCTGCGATGTTGGCGGCGTCCAGCAGGTCTTCGTCGATGGCGCAGGAACCTTCGTAGTTGAGCTCGCAGTGCGTGACGCTGGCGCGGTGGATCTTGGATTTGAGCAGGGTTCGGAACATGGCTTTTAGGGCTTGAAATAAGGAAACGGCGGCCAGATGTGTACCATTCAAGACCGCCCCCAACGACGCCGCGTAGTGTATGGCACGGCGCGGCACGCAATTTGACCTCTCTCCCTATGACAAAGTCCTTCGATTTCTCGGCCCAATCCCTGCAGCAACTGGCCCAGTCCGACGTGGCCCGCGCCCTGCTGGAGGACGTGGGCGCCGGTGACCTGACCGCCGGCCTGATAGCCCCCAACCGCATGGCGCGCGCCCGCGTGCTGGCCCGCGAAAGCGCCGTGGTCTGCGGCCAGGCCTGGGCGCAGGCCGCCATTCTGGCGCTGGACCCGCAGGCCCAGATCACTTGGTATGTGCAGGACGGCGGCCGCTGCGAGGCCAACCAGGTCGTCTTTGAAGTGGAAGGCCGCGCCCAGGCCCTGCTGACGGCCGAGCGCACGGCGCTGAACTTCCTGCAACTGCTCAGCGCCGTTGCCACCAAGACCGCCACCTATGTGGCCGTGGTGGCCGGCACCCGCGCCGCCATCGTGGACACGCGAAAAACCCTGCCGGGATTACGCCTGGCGCAGAAATACGCGGTGCGCTGCGGCGGCGGCACCAACCACCGCGTGGGCCTGTATGACGCGGTGCTGATCAAGGAAAACCACATCGCCGCAGCGGGTGGCATCCCCCAGGTATTGCGACAGGCCGAAACAGTGGCCGCCGAGGCCGCCTTTGTCGAGATCGAAGTGGAAACCCTGGAGCAGCTCAAAGAGGCGCTGGACGCCGGTGCCCGCATGGTGCTGCTGGACAACATGGGCCTGCCCACCTTGCATGAGGCGGTGCGCATCAATGCCGAGAAAGGGAATAGAGCGATTCTGGAAATCTCCGGCGGCGTCACGCTGGACGGCCTGCGCGCGCTGGCCGAAACCGGCGTCGACCGCATTTCCATCGGCACGCTGACCAAGGACGTGCAGGCCACCGATTACTCCATGCGCTTTGACACCTTTGCCGGAGCCCAATGATGCAAAAAACCATCTCCATAGACTACGAACAACCCGAAACCAGCGCCAGCGGCGAGGCCGGCGTCTGCAGCACGCGCCACGCCTGGGCCCGCGTGCCGGTCGAGCCCACGCAGACCGAGCGCGCCGCGCTGAAAGACAAGGTGCGCCGCCTGCTGAAGGAAAAGAACGCCGTCATGGTGTCGCACTACTACGTGCACCCCGACCTGCAGGACCTGGCCGAAGAGACTGGTGGCCTGGTCAGCGACTCGCTGGAAATGGCGCGCTTTGGCCGCGACCATGCGGCGCAGACGCTGGTGGTCTCGGGTGTGAAATTCATGGGCGAGACCAGCAAAATCCTGTCGCCGCACAAGACCGTGCTGATGCCCGACCTGGACGCCACCTGCTCGCTGGACCTGGGCTGCCCCATCGAAGAATTCAGCGCCTTCTGCGACGCCCACCCGGACCGCACCGTCGTGGTCTATGCCAACACCAGCGCGGCCGTCAAGGCCCGCGCCGACTGGCTGGTCACATCGAGCTGCGCGCTGGACATCGTGCGTGCATTGAAGGACAGCGGCCAGAAAATCCTGTGGGCACCTGACCGCCACTTGGGCGGCTATATCCAGCGCGAGACCGGCGCCGACATGGTGTTCTGGAACGGCGCCTGCATCGTCCACGACGAGTTCAAGGCCTTTGAATTGGAATCCTTGAAGAAGGACCATCCCCAAGCCAAGGTACTGGTGCACCCCGAGTCCCCCGCCGACGTGATTGCGCTGGCTGACGCCGTGGGTTCCACGTCCGCCATCCTGAAGGCGGCACGCGACATGGACGCCCGTGAGTTCATCGTCGCCACCGACAACGGCATGATGCACAAGCTGCGCACGCTGAACCCCGGCAAGGTCTTCATCGAGGCCCCCACCGCCGGCAACAGCGCCACCTGCAAGAGCTGCGCCCACTGCCCGTGGATGGCGATGAACGGCCTTGCCGGCCTGGCCCATGTGCTGGAAACCGGCACCAATGAAATCCACGTCGACCCCGCGCTGGGCCTGCTGGCACGCCGGCCGATCGACCGGATGCTGGCGTTTACCGCCGCGCTGAAAGCCGGGCAGCCGGCGGGGGCTTTGGTGCCCCACATCGGAGCGGCCTGACAGCCCGCGCGTTGGCGCGTTGACAAGCCGTCGGGCCCGATCCGATACTCAGCAGTGTGAAACGGTTCGCCCATCTCATGTCAACACTGTGGTTCGCCACGGCGCTGACGGCAGGCGCGCAACCCGTCAGCTTGCACACCGCCGCCCAGGACGGATCAGCCCCCAAATTCATTGAGTCCGACGGGCCTGCCACCGGCCTGTGCCCGGACATTTTTCAGGCCATGGAAAAGGCCGACAAGGGCCTGCACATCGACACCGATTCCCGCCCCACGCCCGTCAAGCGCCTGGAAGCAGAACTCAAGGAGGGGCAACTGGACGTGGTGTGCGCGCTGCTGGACACGGCGCAACGCAACGCCATTGCCCACCGCATCAGCACCCCGCTTTACGTGCTGAGCGAGCGCCTCGTGGGCCGGCGTGACGACAACGGCATCGTCACCCACGCGCGCGATCTGGCGCAAACCGGCGACCTGGTGGTGACCCAGTCCGGCGCCAGCTACGCCGCAGACCTGCGCCGCCAGGGCGTGCAGGTGGTGGAAACCCCGGGCGGCAGCGTGGTGGCCCTGCGCAATGTGCAAAGCAAGCGGGCGCGCTTCTACTACACCAACGAACTCACAGGCGCCTACTACATCCGGTCCGAGGGCCTGGGAGACGAGTTGCGCCTGCACCCGGGCGTGCTGCAGTCCAGCCCCAGCTACCTGTGGGTCAGCCGCAAAGTCGATCCCGCCGTGGTGCGCCGAATTGAGGTGGTGGTGGCGCAACTCAAACGCAGCGGCGAGCTGGACCGCATCTACCAGCGCTACCAGAAAGACCACTGAGCCGGACGCTGTCGCGGGGTTCAGCGGGGCGCAACTTGTTGCCGGCTGGTAACCCGACGCACCCTGCGGCACCGGATTAGCTGCTATGGTTTGCCACCCCTTTGAAGCAGCCAACATGAAGACCCCAACGCTCGACGCCTTTACCCGCCACACCGCCAGCCAGGTCATCTATCAGATCTTTCCCGAGCGCTTTGCCATCGGCGGGGGCTTGAGCAGCGCGCAAAAACTGGCCGACCCGTCTTACGACCTGCCGCGCGCCGTCAAGCGTGAATGGGACGAAGCGCCGTTGAACGAAGCTTGCGGCGACCAGTTCTATGGCGGCGACCTGGACGGCATCGTCGCCCAACTCGACTACCTGACCGACCTGGGCGCAACCGGCGTGTACCTCACGCCCATCTTCACGTCACCCAGCAACCACAAATACGACGCCACCGACTTCTTCAGCATAGACCCCATGTTTGGCGGCGAAGAGGCCTTGAAGCGCCTGACCAATGCCCTGCACGACCGCGAAATGACGCTGACGCTGGACGCCGTGCTAAACCACTGCTCCAGCCAGCACCCCTGGTTTCTGGCGGCCCAGTCCGGTGATGCCGCCAAGCGCGACTGGTTCACCTTCAAGCCCGACGGCAGCTACCTGTGCTGGCAGGACTTCGGGCTGATGCCCGAGCTCAACCTGTCCAACCCCGAGGTGCGCGACGTGCTGTACCGCAAGCCAGACAGCCTGGTGCAACACTGGCTGGCCAAGGGCATTGATAGTTGGCGCTTTGACGTGGCGCAGGACGTGGGCATTCCGGTGGCGCAGGAGATGCGCTCCATCGTCGGCGCGCGCTTCCCGGCGGCCAACCTGCTGGGCGAACTCAACGGTTTCTCGGGCAGCTGGTTCCAGGCCGGCGAGGGCTTCCAGGGCATGATGAACTACTGGTACCGCACGGCCACGCTGGCCTGGCTGGCCGGGGACATCGACGCCGTGCAGATGAACCACGCCGTGCGCGACGCCCGCGCCGGCTACGGCCTGCAGGGCCTGCTGTGCTCGTGGAACATGCTGTCCAGCCACGACACGCCACGCCTGATTACCTCGGTCGGCGACGCCGAGCGCGCACGCCTGGCCCTGCTGATGCAGTTCACGCTGCCCGGCGTGCCGCTGGTCTATTACGGTGAAGAAATCGGCATGGAAGGCGGCGCCGACCCCGATTGCCGGCGCACCATGCGCTGGAACGAGGCCGAGTGGAACCAGGAGCAACGCAGTTGGGTCAAACGCCTGATCGCCATCCGACAGACCAACCCGGCCCTGCAATACGGCGACATCACCGTGCTGGGCGACCGCCTGGCCGGCAACGCGCTGGTCTTCTTGCGCCACACCACGGTGCCCGGCGAGGAGGCCCTGGTCATCGTCAACATGGACGACCAACCCCTGAACGTGTTGCTGATGCTGCCCTACTCGCACTGGTACGACGGCGTGCCGTTGCGCGATGCGTTGGGCACGTCCCCCGACACCAAGGTGCAGGCGGCTAGCGTGCGCCTCAGCATTGCGCCGCACACCGGCGCCGTCTACCAGGCGGCCGAGCCGCATGTCAACTACACCTTCTTCAAGCCGCGGAACCGGATTTGAGGATGCTATCGAGTTGGTAGCGGTACATGTCCATTTGACAAGGGCTAGCGGGGCGAATTCCCTAAGACTTCTCGCGAAACTCCTCGAATGGCGGCGGACAGCGAGGCTTGCGTTCTTCGGCTCGCGGCGCGGGCGGGCGTGCTTGGCTCGCTGGCTCTATTGCATCAACACCGTGGTTGGCCCGCCTGCTCTGTGGCAGCCGCGCGTGCGGCCTGCGCCCGCAAGCCCCACTGCCCGCCTTGGGTGGCGCATTGGGTTGCGATGGGTGAAGTCAGGTATAGACGAAAAGCTGCTCTAGAGGAACGAGAAGTTGCTGCTCCAAAGCCGACACCCACCTCGACACACCGGAGGACGGCAAAGTCACGACTCTTTTGTCAATCTGGGACTTTGCCACCAGACAGTTCTGAAACTGAAGCTGAGGGATGCCTACAAAACGGGTGAATTCCAACCATCAATTTCAGTACCGCCCAGTCGTCTTGTACGAAGTATCGCAGCCTCATACAAAGCGAGCCGAAGCGGGCCTGTAACGAGCGAAGCAGGTTACTGTTTGCGAGAAGGCGGGTGTCGGCAAACTTGACACTTGATCTTTACCAGAATGGTGTGCCGCAGAGAAAACCTTTACGCGACAGGTGCTTGCATCGATTGGCACGACTAATGCGTATGCGTGGTTGACACAGGAATCGAGCATGCACCTCCAACGTGCTCCTAGGGAGACTCTATGCCGAAATCGCTCCTAGCACGCTGCCTGACAGCATTGGCAATCGCTGCGGCCATCTTCACTGGCGCGCCTGCACAGGCAGTTGCCGTCACCCGGTCCCTGAGCATCAACGATGTCACCTTGATCGAAGGCAATTCGGGGGTGACAGATTTCAACTTCACCGTGATGCTCGGCCAGCCAGCTTATAACTGGGAGGTGAACTTCGACATTTATACCGTAGAAAGCTCGGCCAACGCAGGATCGGACTATATTTACCGATCCGAACACATCGACATCCCACCGCTTGAGCCTTGGGGCGGCTGGATCAATTTCACCTTCACTGTCGAGGTATTCGGGGATCTGCAGCTCGAGCCGAATGAGTTCTTTTGGGTCGAGATTATCAATCTGGTCGGCGCTACCCCCGGGGACACGTTGGGCCTGGGCACCATCGTCAACGACGACATAGGTCGCCAGCCACCGAGCGTTCCCGAGCCGGGTTCACTGGCGCTGCTAGGAGCAGCAGGCGTTGCCTTCACCTTGGCTCAACGGCGTCGCCGTCCCGGCGCACACGCCCAGTAACCTGCCCAACCCGGCGCGGCACTGTCAACGCAACACCAGGGAATCCAGAAAAGCGGCACCTGCGGGTGCCGTTTTTCGTTTCTGTTGGTACGGCAGGAAGCTGCCGTTGGCGAACGACCGCTTCCGCCCCCAAGCCGCCCAGCCCCCACTGAGCCCCGATCTACCGCCCCCAAACACCGCCATCCGACTGGCGAATCGGGTGTCCGTTCATCGGCCTCAACTCGCAGTTGCCAAAAAACCGGCGTATTCACCACAGCGTTAACAAAACGGTGCTTGCCAACCCAACACATTCACCTGCGACTGAGGCCGGGGAACGGGCACCCGGTCTGCCAGCCCCGCAGAGACCCAGGCGTCGACCTTGGCTCCACCGGCATCACTGTGCCTACGCAAAATACAGGGCAATCCGGTCAGATGTCCAGGTGGCCACACCGGTGCCAAAGAAATCAGCATCCTCGGTCCATACCGGGCAGTCCAGCGTCATGGAGCAAGCCAACACAGGCCAGTCATCCGCATCACGAACGGCGATCCGTTGCAATGCCTGTTGGTGCATGCCTTCGTAGAGTTCAGCATCAATGGGCTGAACGATGCCCTCAAGGCAATCCAGCACAAGCATCGCTGCGCTGGCATCAACGCCGCGCTTTTTCAGCAACGCGGGCAGATACTTTCGTGCGTCTGCATAGGCAACGTCTGGCGCAAAGAATTTGACCGTCGCCGCGTTGTCAAGAATCAATTCACGAACACGCTTGCCCAACACCGCACGAATCAGAATATTCGCATCGAGAACGATGGCCTTGCCGCTCATGCTGCCTTGGTGTTCAGCTTTTTCGCAGGGGCACTTGCCTTCCTTCGTACGGCCTTGAAGTCCGCCACCACGGACTCAACATCCACACCCTGGGCCTCAAGCAGTTTGTCCAGCGTTTTACTGGCCTTTTTCAATGCCGCCCGATCACTTTCAACTTGTCCCAGCGTGGGGATGAAGTAGCCGACCGTTTGGCCGTGCCGCGTGACAGCCACGGGCGTACTTGATGCAATGTACTCGGCCAAATCGGAGCGAAACTCGCGTATGCCTACCTTTGTCGTTTCCATATGAATGCCTCTGCAATTGTGAATCTGTGTGTACACATTTTAGGCTGCTTCAATGAACTAGGCAAGCGTGCGTGCGCCTGGCCGGCAACGCGCTGGTCTTTTTACGCCACACCACGGTGCCCGGCGAAGAGGCCCTGGTCACCGCCAACATGGATGAAAATCCGCTCAACGTGTTGCTGATGCTGCCCTACTCGCACAGGTACGGCGGCGTCGCCCGACACCAAGGTCCAGACGGCTGAGCCGCAGGTGAACTACACCTTCTTCAAGCCGCGCAATCGGATTTAACGATGCTATTTAGTTGATAGCAGTGCATGACTGTTTGACGAGGGATGGAGGCTCAATTTACCGATAGAGAACTGTCCCGCGGGGCGCCCCGCAGCGGGGTGTTCTGCTTCATAGCGGGCAGTGCGATTAAAACGTTTCCCAATCTTCATCGCCTCCGGCGGGTGTGACTTTGGTGGCGGTTGTGGGCTTGGCCAGCGTCTTGGGGGAAGACCTGGCAGGCACAAACTTTGGAGTGGCAGTTTTGGTCACAGGTCTACTCGCTTGCGACCGCTTAAGCGCGCTATCACCCATGGGCTTTGAAGGGGGTGAATCGACGCGATGTGGTGCCTGGGTTGCACGGTACCCGGCGCCAAGCTGGAACATCGCCACCGTTTGCACCTGGTCCTGAGCCTGACTCTTCAAGCTGGAGGCTGCAGCTGCCATCTCTTCCACCAACGCCGCGTTTTGCTGTGTGACCTGGTCCATCTGGTTGATGGCTTCACCAATTTGCGACACGCCCTGGCTTTGTTCGTTGCTGGACGCGCTGATTTCTCCCATGATGTCGGTGACGCGGCGGATACTGCTCACCACCTCGGTCATGGTCTCTCCAGCCTTGTCCACCAATGCTGTGCCTTGTTCAACACGCTCCACACTGGTGTTGATAAGGGTTTTGATCTCTTTGGCCGCCTCGGCCGAGCGCCCGGCCAGAGAGCGCACCTCACTGGCAACAACCGCAAAGCCCCGACCCTGTTCACCGGCGCGGGCGGCTTCAACGGCAGCATTGAGCGCCAGGATATTGGTTTGGAAGGCGATACCATCAATGACGCTGATGATGTCGCTGATCTTGCGGCTGGACTCATTGATGCCCTTCATGGTTTCGACCACCTGGCCAACCACTTCACCACCGGACACAGCCACGTTGGATGCCCGTTGGGCGAGTTGATTCGCCTGGCGTGCACTGTCGGCATTCTGTTTGACCGTCGAGCCCATTTCCTCCATGGAGGCGGCGGTCTGCTCCAGTGCACTGGCTTGCTGTTCCGTGCGGGCACTCAGGTCGTTGTTGCCGTGGGCAATTTCGGCACTCGCGGTCGCAACGCTTTCCGATCCCTGCCGAACCTTGCCAACCACATCCGCCAGACCGGCGCGCATGCGTTCCATGGAAGCGAGCAGGCTGGTAGAGGGACCACTGACTTCGATAGCCATGCTCAGATCGCCGGATGCGATCCGGTTGACCACGTCTGACGCGTACTGTGGCTCTCCGCCCAATTGCCGTTGGATGGAACGAAAGAGCAAAGCCCCCAACGTGCCCATCAGAAGCAACAACGCACCGCCGATAGCCAGGTACTTGTAGGCGTACGACATGAATGCTGCGTCCAGATCGTCAATGAAGACGCCATTTCCAACGACCCAATTCCATGGCTCGAACCGAATCGCGCCCAGCAGTTTGGGCACCGGCGTTTTGGTGGCGTCACCAGGGCGGGCAACGTACGCGATCATATAAACGCGATCGGATTTCGCGAGGCCATCGACATAGATGTCGGATGTCATCCGCCCGTCCGATGTCTTTGAGCCCTTGTCGACCTTTCCAATGCGGCTTTGGTCCGCATGAACCAGCATCTGGTTGTCCATGGTCCTGACAAAGATGTAATCGTCTTCGTGGCGCAGGCCCGAAAGCGCTTCCCTGGCCTGGTTTTGCGCTTCCTCGCGGCTGAGCTTGCCACTGGCCTCCAGTTTCTGGTAGCGCTCGAGCACACCCCGGCTCAAGAGTGCCACCTTGTGTATCTCTTCCTGGCGACCCTCGTAGAGATTTTGACGCAGGGCATACAGGCCAAACGCGCTGGTCAGCACGATGCCGCTAAGAGCCGCTGCAATGATGAAGAAGATCCTGTGGCGCAATTTCATATGAAAACTCCTACAAACCGAAGCGGTTGCGATCTGGAAAGACCATAGCGCACTTTGGAACGTTATTGCTGCTCGTTTCCACCTACGGAGCGTTCGTCGATATCGACGTGATGGTGCCTGGAGTGAGGCACCGTGGCCGAGCCGATTTGCAGTGGAGCCGCACAGCCGGCGTACAGTTGTTTACGGATTCCAAAGCAACGGCCCGGCGACCCAGACGCCGTCAGCCCGCAAACGACTGTTCCAGCTCGTCAATCAAGCGCCCCACATAGGCCACCGCGTCATGGATGGGCTGGGGTGTGGACAGATCAATGCCGGCGGTCTGCAGCAGTTCCAGCGGGCGCAGCGTGCCACCGGCCTTGAGCACCTGCAGCCAGCGCTCGACAGCGGGCGGGCCCTGGTCGCGCACCAGGTTGGCCATGGCCGTGGAGGCCACCAGGCCGACCGAATAGGTGTAAGGGTACAGGCCCATGTAGTAGTGCGGCTGGCGCATCCAGGTCATGCGGGCGCCGTCGTCGATCTCGACCGTGTCGCCCCAGAACGCCGACAAAATGTTGCCCTTGCACTGGTTCAGCACCGCCGCGGTGATGGACTGGCCGGCCTCGGCCAGCGCGTAGACCTGGCGCTGCAACTCGGCCTCCAGCAGGTGGGTCACAAAGTTGTGGTGGTAGGTGCCCAGCACCTGCATGATGACCGAGCGGCGCATGCGCGTGTCGGTGCTCTGGCCCAGGATGTGCTGCGCCAGCAGCATCTCGTTCATGATGCTTGGGGCTTCGACAAACGGCATGGCCGGGCGCATATTGGCAAAGCGCTGGTGCCGCATGGCCAGGCCGAAATGCCCGCCGTGCCCCAGCTCGTGCGCCAGCGTGAAGACGTTGCGCATGGTGTCGGCCCACGTGATCAGGATGTAAGGGTGCACGCCATACGGTGACGCGCAGAAGGCGCCCGAAGACTTGCCAATGTTGTCCGCCCGGTCCACCCAGCGCTGGGTCATGGCCGTGCGGGCAAAGTCGCAATACTCCGGCCCCATCACCGCCAGCGCGTCCAGAATCAGCGCACAGCCTTCGTCATACGTCACGCGCGGGTTGAACTCCGGGTCCAGCGGCGCCTTGATGTCGCAGTACAGCAGCTTGTCCAGGCCCAGCACGCGCTGGCGCAGGCGGGCATAGCGCCGCATGTGCGGGGCCAGCTCGGTCTGGATGACCTGCAGGATATTGGTGTAGACCGGCCGGGGAATCTTGTGCGGTTGCAACAAAAAATCTTCGGTGCTGGCGTAGTGGCGCAGGCGCGCCATCACGACGTTCTTGTTGACCTCGGTCGCAAAGGTGGCCGCAAACGTGTGGTTGTAGGCCTTCAGCCCGGCGCTGAATGATTGCCAGGCACCGCGGCGCACGCTGGTGTCGCTGTGGGATTCAAAGCTGGATTCGAAACCATTGATGGAATTGGCGTATGGGGTGCCTGCCGCGTCGGTGAACGGCGCAAACTGGATGTCGTTGGACTTGGCGCGGTTGTACACCATATAAGGTGCGGCCAGCACCTCGCCCAGCGAGGCCAGCACACGCTCGGTATCGGCGCCCAGGCGGTGCGGCCGCACATCCAGCAGGTCTTGCAACTGGTTCTGGAACACCGCCAGACCGGGCTCGGCGGCCTGGTATTGCTGCACCACGCCGTCGGGCAGGGCGAGGATCTCCGAGTCGACGAAGGCAATGCTGCTGCCCAGCCGGGCCCCCAGCGCGGACACCCGCGCAACGGCGGCCTGGTACTGCGGATCGGTGCCGTCCTGGGCGTTGCGCAGGTGGGCAAAGGTGGCCACGCACATGAAGCGCTGTTGCAGCGCCTCTACAGCCGTGAGGCAGGCCAGCAGGGTGGCTGCGTCCTGTCCCAGGCGCCCCTGGTAGGGGACGACGGTATCGCGCGCGGCGTCCACCGCCTGCAGTTCGGCTTCCCATGCGGCCGGGGACGCGAACAGATCGTCGAGGTTCCAGGTGGATGCGGGCGCAACGTCTGCGCGGGCCAGGCGTGTTTGCATGCGGTGTCTCTCAGTCCGGAATCAGAATCGTGGGCGTGGCGTGGGCGGCCAGTTCGGGGTAGTCGCGGCTAAAGTGCAGGCCGCGGCTCTCGTGCCGGGCGTGGGCAGAACGCACGATCAGCTCGGCCACCTGGACCAGGTTGCGCAGCTCCAGCAGGTCGCGCGTGACGTGGAAGTGGGCATAGAACTCCTGGATTTCCCCTTGCAGCAGCGCGATGCGGTGCGAGGCCCGCTCCAGCCGTTTGTTGGTGCGCACAATGCCCACGTAGTCCCACATGAAGCGACGCAGCTCGTCCCAGTTGTGGGAGATCACCACCGCCTCGTCGGCGTCGGTCACGCGGCTGTCGTCCCAGTCCGGCAGGGCGGGCGGTGCGGCCAGCGGCGTGGCCAGGATGTGGGTGGCTGCCGCGCGGGCGAACACCATGCACTCCACCAGCGAGTTGCTGGCCAGCCGGTTGGCGCCATGCAGTCCGGTGTAGGCGGTCTCGCCAATGGCGTGCAGGCCGGCAATATCGGTGGCGCCCGCCAGGTCGGCGTGGATGCCGCCGCAGGTGTAGTGCGCAGCCGGCACCACGGGAATGGGCTGCTTGCTGATGTCAATGCCCAGCTCCAGGCAACGCGCGTGGATGTTGGGGAAGTGCTCCAGCAAAAAGGCCAGCGGCTGGTGCGAGATGTCCAGGTAGACGCAGTCAAAGCCGCCCTTCTTCATCTCGAAGTCAATGGCGCGGGCCACCACGTCGCGCGGTGCCAGTTCGGCGCGCTCATCATGCGCCGGCATGAAGCGCGTGCCGTCGGGCAGCAGCAGGCGCCCGCCTTCGCCGCGCACGGCTTCCGAGATCAGGAAGGACTTGGCATGCGGGTGGTACAGGCAGGTGGGGTGGAACTGGATGAACTCCATGTTGGTCACCCGGCATCCGGCGCGCCAGGCGGCGGCAATGCCGTCACCGGTGGCGGTGTCGGGGTTGGTGGTGTACAGGTAGACCTTGCCGGCGCCGCCCGTGGCCAGGATGGTGTGCGGCGCGCTGAAGGTGTGCACCTCGTCGGTCAGCTCGTCCAGCGCATACAGGCCCAGGCACTGGTTATTGGCCCTATCGTCGCCATATCCGGGCAGCCCCAGCTTGCTGCGGGTGATCAGGTCGACCAGGGTGTGGTTTTCAAACAGCGTGATGTTGGGCGTGCGGCGCACCGTCGCTATCAGCGTCTTCTGCACTGCGGCGCCGGTGGCGTCGGTCACGTGCACGATGCGCCGGGCGCTGTGGCCGCCTTCGCGGGTCAGGTGCAAATGGCCGTCTTCTTCCGAGAACGGCACGCCCAGTTCGCGCAGCCAGGCGATGCTTTCGGGTGAATGCTCGACGACAAAGCGCGTGGCCGCCGGGTCGGACAAGCCGGCGCCAGCCACCAGCGTGTCCTGCACATGGGCGTCAAAGCTGTCGCCCTCACCCAGCACGGCGGCAATGCCGCCCTGCGCCCAGGCGGTGGAGCCATCCGTCATGGCGCGTTTGGTGAGCACGGCCACCCGGTGGGTAGGTGCCAGGTGGAGCGCGGCGGACAGGCCGGCCAGGCCGCTGCCAACGATCAGGACGTCAAACCGGTGGTGCGTTGTGCGATGAGAGTGGGTCATTCAGTTGCTACTGGTTTGATAGCTGCATATGCAGTTTTTTAGAGGGCTAGAGGCCAATTTTGCTTGAAGGCAGGCTCTGCAGCAGCAGGCGCTGCACATTGCCGCCCATGATGGCGCGAATGTCGTCTGCGCTAAACCCAGCCGTCAGCAAGCCTTCGGTGACCTGGGGCAGACCGGTGACATCAAAGGATGTGCGCGTAGCGCCGTTGAAATCGGAACCCAGGGCCACGTGGGCCACACCGATCGTGTCGGCCGCATAGCGAATGGCCCGCACAATGTTGGGCACGGACGGGTCGCAGATCGCACCATCCCAATAGCCAATGCCCACCACGCCACCGGTGGCGGCAATGCGCCGCAGATGGTCGTCCGTCAGGTTGCGGGCCCCCGGGCAGGTGCCGGCCACGCCGGTATGTGACACCAGCACGGGCCGCCTGGCCACGGCCAGCACATCGTCGATCAGCGGTTTGGAGGCATGGGCCAGGTCAATCAGCATGCCCTTGGCTTCCAGCCGCGCCACCACCTGGCGGCCAAAGGGGGTCAGCCCGCCCTTGTCCAGGCCATGGGCGGAGCCCCCCACCTCGTTGTCAAAAAAATGCGTCAGGCCGGCGATGCGAAAACCCGCATCAAACAGCCGGTCGACGTTGTCCAGCTTGCCTTCCAGCGGGTGCAGCCCTTCGGTAGCCAGCACCGCGGCCACCCGATGCGGGTCCTGTGTCCAGGCCTGCACAAAGGCGGCCATGTCCTGGCGGCTTTGCAGCAGCACCAGGCGGCCCTCGCTGTCGGCCACGGCGCGCTTGAGCTTGTCGCTGTGGTACAGGGCGCGCTGCAACAGGCTGCTCCAGGTGGCCACGGGCCAGCGTTGGACCATGGCCAGCAGGGTGATGCTGTCGGTATCGGCACCGTTGCGCTCGTAGTTGATGCCCTTGGGCGTCTTGGTGACGGAGGCAAAGACCTGCAGGGCCACGCGGCCATCGAGCAGGCGCGGTACATCGGAGTGCCCCCTGTCATAGCGTTGCAGCAGGTCGCGGTTCCACAGCAGCGCATCATCGTGCAGATCGGCCACGAACAGGGTCTGGTGGGTGGCACGGGCCTGGGCGCTGGCCGCGTAGGGTGCGGGGTGGATGACGGTGTTCAGGCGTCCGTCGAGAAAGGCGGGTGCACCCAACAACGCGACGACACCCAACGCGACCAGCACCAGGGCGGCTATCAACAGCTTGCGCATCGGGGTGTGGGCCTTAAGTCACTCGTTCTGGTGCAAGGCCACCAGATTGATCAGAGCGGACAGCACCTCGGTTTTGAACCCTACCCGGGTCTGGCCGTCCTGATGGCCGCCGCTCATGATCAGCTTTTGCAGGTACTCCACACAGTCGCGGTGGCCCCAGAACTTCTCGATGGCCAGTGCAATGCGCGCATGGTGCGCGGTGACGATGGCCAATTCGTGGTCGACTCGCGCCTGCAGGGGGCGCTCATGCAGCGGCAAGGGGCGTGTCGGCAATTCGTCTTCCTCCCATTGCAAAGAGGGAAAGCCGGTCTCGACAAAGCGTGAGTCGTTGAAATCTGGCACTGGGGAGTTTTCGGGGAAGGCACAGTAACGCGTTGGCCCTATTATTCCGCAACTATGGCAGACGCGTCCATCACGGCACAATAGGCGCATGTCACACCTACCCCCCTTTATTGCACCCGAACGCTTCACAGACGCCGCCGCCGCCCTGGCCCAGGTGACGCGCATTTACGACGGCAGCATTGCCCACCTGCGCCAGGCCATGCAGCGTTTTGTGGCGGGCGACGACAGCGCCGGCCGCGTGCGCGCCTGCTACCCGCTGGTGCGCATCCACACCGACACGGTGTCGCGCACCATCACGCCCGAGAGCGCCCGCCTGAGCTACGGCTTTGTGGCCGGCCCCGGGCGCTTCGAGACCACGCTGACCCGCCCCGACCTGTACCACGACTACTACCTGGACCAGTTCAACCTGCTGCTGCAGAACCATGGTGTCGAGCTGGAGGTGGGCACCAGTTCGCAGCCGATTCCCGTGCACTTCTCGTTTGCCGAGAACGACCACGTGGAAGGCAACATGACGGCGCAGCGGCGCACGCTGATGCGCGACGTGTTCGACCTGCCCGACCTCGCCGCCATGGACGACGGCATCGCCAACGGCACCTACCAGCCCCGCGCGGGCGAGCCCGAGCCGCTGGCACTGTTCACCGCCCCGCGCGTGGACTACTCGCTGCACCGGCTGCGCCACTACACCGGCACCGGGCCCGACCACTTCCAGAACTTCGTGCTGTTCACCAACTACCAGTTCTATATCGACGAGTTCATCGCCATGGGCCACGCCGCCATGCGCGACCAGGACAGCGACTACATCGCCTTCATCGAGCCCGGCAACGTCGTCACACGCCGCGTCGGTCTGGCCGCCGAAGTCGCTGACGCGCTGGGCAAGGAACCGCCGCGCCTGCCGCAGATGCCGGGCTACCACCTGGTACGCGGCGACCGCGCCGGCATCACCATGGTGAACATCGGCGTCGGCCCGGCCAACGCGAAGAACATCACCGACCACATTGCCGTGCTGCGCCCGCATGCCTGGATCATGCTGGGCCACTGCGCCGGCCTGCGCAACAGCCAGCAGCTGGGCGACTACGTGCTGGCCCACGGCTATGTGCGCGAAGACCATGTGCTGGACGAAGAGCTGCCACTGTGGGTGCCGATTCCGGCGCTGGCCGAGATCCAGGTGGCGCTGGAACAGGCCGTGGCCGACGTCACGCAGATCCAGGGCCCGGCCCTGAAAAGCATCATGCGCACCGGCACCGTGGCCAGCACCGACAACCGCAACTGGGAGCTGCTGCCTGACAACCAGCCCCAGCGACGCTTCAGCCAGAGCAGGGCGATTGCGCTGGACATGGAGAGCGCCACCATCGCCGCCAATGGCTTCCGTTTCCGTGTTCCGTATGGCACGCTGCTGTGCGTCAGCGACAAGCCCCTGCACGGCGAGATCAAGCTGCCCGGCATGGCCAACCATTTCTACCGCGAGCGGGTCGACCAGCACCTGCGCATCGGCATGCGCGCTGTGGAACTGCTGCGCGCCCAGGGCTCCGAACAGCTGCACAGCCGCAAGCTTCGCAGCTTCTCCGAAGTGGCGTTCCAGTAGCCATGGCAAGCCCACTGGTCCGGGTTGAGCACCTGAGCAAGCGCTACGGCGACACCACCGTCGTCGACGACCTGTCGTTCGAGATCGGAGCCGGGGAATGCCTGGGAGTCATAGGACCCAACGGCGCGGGCAAAACCACCACCATCCGCATGTGCCTGGGCCTGAGCGCCCCTGACAGCGGCAGCATCCACGCCCTGGGGCTGCAGATGCCGCAAGACGCGCTGGCCATCAAGGCGCAGCTGGGTGTGGTCAGCCAGATGGACACGCTGGACCCGGACTTCACGTGCGCCGAGAACCTGCTGGTCTACGGTCGCTACTTCGGCATGAAGGACGCGCAGATTCGCGCACGCATCCCGGCCCTGCTGGAATTTGCGTCGCTGACCAGCAAAGCCGATGCCAAACCCGGGGAACTGTCCGGCGGCATGAAGCGGCGCCTGTCGCTGGCCCGGGCCCTGGTCAATGACCCCAAACTGCTGATGCTGGACGAGCCCACCACCGGGCTGGACCCGCAGGCCCGCCACCTGATGTGGGAACGCCTGCAGCTGCTGCTGGGCCAGGGCAAGTCCATCCTGCTGACCACCCATTTCATGGATGAGGCCGAACGCCTGTGTAACCGGCTGCTGGTGCTGGACCATGGCAAAAAGATTGCCGAAGGCAAACCGCGCGACCTGATTGCCCAGCACCTGGAGCCCGATGTGGTTGAGGTGTTTGGCGTGGGTGCGCTGGCCATCGCCGAGGGACCCTTGCGTGCATTTGCCTCGCGCGTGGAGGTCAGCGGCGAGACCGTGTTCTTCTACACCGGGAACGCCGCCGCGCTGCTGCAGGCCTTGCATGCCCACCCCCAGTTGCGCACGCTGCACCGCCCGGCCAATCTGGAGGATTTGTTCCTCAAGCTGACAGGCCGTCAAATCCGTGAAGAGGCATGACCGCTATGAATACAGTAGCTACACAATCAACATCCACGAGGTCTAGCGGCACAATTTCCTCTGTATGGCGGGCGCCGCAGCTGTCGCTGCGCTTCTGGCCGGTGTTCCTGCGCAACCTGCTGGTCTGGCGCAAGCTGGCCATTCCCAGCCTGGTCGGAAATATTGCCGAGCCGCTGATGTGGCTGGTGGCCTTTGGCTACGGCATGGGCGCGCTGGTCGGCCAGGTCACGGTGGCCGGTCCTAGCGGACCGGTACAGGTGCCCTACATCCTGTTCCTGGCCAGTGGCTCGATCTGCATGAGCGCCATGCAGGCGGCGTCGTTCGAGGCGCTGTACTCGGCCTTCAGCCGCATGCATGTGCAAAAGACCTGGGACGGCATCATGAACGCGCCGGTCGGCCTGGACGACATCGTGCTGGCCGAGATGCTGTGGGCGGCCTTCAAGTCGCTGTTCACCGTCACCGCCATCCTGGGCGTGATGCTGGCCCTGGGCATCAGCCACAGCCCCAAGCTGCTGATGGCCTGGCCGATTCTGCTGGGCGTGGGCATCACCTTCAGCTGCATCGCGCTGATCTTCAACGCGCTGGCCAAGGGTTATGATTTTTTTACCTATTACTTCACGCTGTTTCTGACCCCGATGATGTTTTTGAGCGGCGTGTTCTTTCCGCTGGACCAGCTGCCCACCGCGGTGCGCGTGGTGGCCGATTGGCTGCCCCTCTCCAACGCCGTGCTGCTGGTGCGCCCGCTGTTCATGGACCAGTGGCCAACCGAAGTGGCGCGCCATGCTCTGGTGCTGGTGGCGTATACGGTCGTGGCATTCTGGCTGGCCCTGGCGCTGACCCGCAAACGCTTTCGCATGTAAGCAGCCCAACGCCTGCCATCCCGCACCATGCCGTCATCGCCCTCCCTGCTGTCACCGGACTGGATTGCCATGGTGGCCGGCGGCGTGTCGACCATTGTCTGCTCCTGTGATGCCACGTTGCGACCCAGCCTGATGCGGGCCGTGGGCAGCACCATCACGCCGGACGGGCGCGCGGTAACGGTCTTTGTGGCGAGGCGCCAGTCGCGCAAGCTGCTGCAGGACCTCTCCACCACTGGGCGCATCGCCGTCGTGTTCAGCCAGCCGTCCAGCCATCGCACCTTGCAGGTCAAGGCCAACCGCGTGCAGGTGCGCCCCATGGAAGCGGCCGACCAGCCCCTGCTCGACCGGTATCTTCTGGCCATGGAGCAGGAGCTGATCGCGGTCGGCGTGGAGCCCCCTTTAACCCGCGCCATGCTGGCCTATACGCCGGACGATGTGGTGGCCATCCGGTTTGTGCCCGCCGATGCGTTCGACCAGACACCGGGCACCCGGGCCGGCGCGCGCCTGGGCACGCAGTCTGCCGGAGGTCCGGCATGAACACGCTGACACTGGGCGCCATCCGCCCCTGCCTGGAAGGTGCCATACCCACCATCATGGCCACCTGCGCCAGCGATGGTGTGCCCAATGTGGCCTATATCTCGCAGGTGTTCTATATCGATGAGCGGCACCTGGCCCTGTCCTTCCAGTTCCTGAACAAGACGCGGCAGAACATCCTGGCCAACCCCTACGCCAACCTGCTGGTGCTGCACCCGTTCACCGCCGAGTTCTTCCGCATCCACATCCGCTACCTGCGCACCGAGGAAGAGGGCCCGCTGTTCGAGAGCATGAAGGCCCAGCTGGCCGGCATCGCCTCGCACACCGGCATGGCCAATGTGTTCCGGCTGCGCGGATCGGATGTGTACGAGGTGCAGTCCATCGAAGCCGTGGAGGGCGACCCCCTGCCGGCCGCGCCGCCGCGCTGTGGCCTGCTGAACGCCGTTCGCCGCGTCAGCGAACGCCTGTCGCGCAGCACCTCGCTGGATGAACTGCTGAACGCCACGCTGGGCGCGCTGGCCGACTGCATGGACGTGCGCCACGCCATGATGCTGATGCTGGACCCCGTGACCCAGCGCCTCTATACGGTGGCCAGCTGCGGCTACGCCACCTCGGGCGTGGGCTCCGAGATCGACATCGGCCAGGGTGTGATCGGCGTCGCGGCGCGGGAACGCACACCGGTGCGCATCATGCACCTGACCAGCGCCTACCAGTACAGCGCGGCGATCCGCAACAGCCTGCAGGGAAGCAGCTTGGACCTTGCGCCGGACATGGACATCCCCTGGCCGGGACTGGGGGAGCCGCACAGCCAGTTGGCCGTACCCATCCTGTCGGCCGACCGCTTGCTGGGCGTGCTGTTTGTGGAAAGCCCCAACGACCTGCAGTTCAACTTCGAGGACGAGGATGTGCTGGTGGCCGTTGCCGGCCATCTGGGCGCCAGCATCGACTTGATGCAGGCCAGCCCCGAGCAGCCCGATGTGATGACCCCGATCAGTGACCCACCCCCCATGGCGGGCCAGGCACTAAAGATTCGACATTTCCCCGCCAATGACAGCGTCTTCATTGACGACAACTACCTGATCAAGGGTGTCGCCGGTGCCATTTTCTGGAAGCTGGTGCGCGACTGCACGCAGCGCGGCCGCACCGAGTTCAGCAACCGCGAGCTGCGCCTGGACCCGGACCTGGGTCTGCCCGACGTGACCGACAACCTGGAAGCACGACTGGTGCTGCTGCAGCGCCGGCTCAACGAGCACGGCCCGTGGGTGCGCATCGAGAAAACCGGGCGCGGACGCTTCCGCCTGCTGGTGCAGCGTCCACTGGAGTTGCTGGACATGGCCTGACCGCCGGCGGATTCAGGTCCGCCAGTCCCGGCTGCTCAGCACCATGAACAGCATGGCCGCGGCTCCGAGCAGGATGCCCATCGACGCCGCGCCCAGCAAAGGCTCCAGCCGCTCCGCTTGCACGAAGCCACCGTACAGCAGGAACAGACCGGTGCACATGCCGACGGCCCCCGCATGGTGGGCGATGAACTGCACCCAGGCCAGCGTGCGCCGGGAGGCGTCCAGCCAGAGTTTGTGGATCACGCCATAGGCCAGCGATGTGACAAAGCCCACCAGCAAAAGGTGCGCGTGCGTGACGTGTTGTCCATGGCTTTGCGTCGCCGCCATATAGACACCCAGGCCCATGCCAACCACGATATAGGACATGGCGCAGACAATGTTTTTTCGATCAAATCCCATGGGGTGTTCCTCGTCGAGTGGGTGGGATGCGTTCATGCTGCGACCAGGCCCGGCGCGGGCGGCAAGCCCAGGCTGCGCGCGAGCTTGGCCCATTCAGGGGCGCTCAGGTGCGCCTGCACCAGCTGTAGAGCCGCCGCAAACGCCGGTGCCGGTGCGTGGGCCTGCATGTCCGACAGCAGGGCGGTGCGCTCGGCCGGATTCAGGGCCGGCGCCATCCAGCGCAGCGTGAACATCATGTCGGCCGGCGGGATGGAGGCCACCAGCGCGTCGTGCAGTGCCAGCAGTTCCGCGTCGGTATAGCGGGCCCAGAGCACGGCGTTGTGGGCCGTCTCTTCGGTATGCATGTGCTGCAGGTTATCGGCGACGAACAGCGCCAGCTTGCGGTACAGGTCCAGCGCAGCGGGCGCGGCGTCTGGCGTGGCCGCCACGGACCACAGCGTCGCCACGGCGCCCTTGAGGCTGTTGATGTGCTGCAGGTGCTCGTCGTGCTCATGCCCTATCAGTGCGCTGGCACCCGGTGCGCGCGCCTCGATGGCGGTGTGCACAAAGGTGGTTTCGTGGCCCAGGTGCGCCACGCAAAAGTCCAGCAACTGCATCACGCGTTCGCCCGTGGTGGTGAGGTCTTCGGTGTCACCTGGATCGACGCGGCCCACCGCCACCAGGGTGTCGGCCATCAGCGCGCGCAGCGCCTTGTGGATGCTGGTGTAGATGTCGACCCGCGCGGTGGTCTGGGCGGCCGCCAGGGCCTGGTTTTCCTGAACCGTATTTTTCATGGTGAGCTTCTCTCCGGGGCATTTACCGCCCCCTGTGGTGGGTGGCCATCCCGTGCCCCATGCACCGGTGACCATGGAAAGAAGTCTAAAAAAAACGCCACCGCGGCGTCGCTAAATATTGCTTAAGGATTTGCTAAAAAATTCTTAAACAGGCGCTGTCAGTCCGTTTGCGCCGCCTTGATCAGGTCGGCCGCCTTCTCGGCAATCATGATGGTCGGGGCATTGGTGTTGCCGCTGACGATGCGCGGCATGATGGAGGCGTCCACCACGCGCAGGCCCTGCACACCATAGACCCGCAGCTTGTGGTCGACCACGTCCGTCAGGCCCTTGCCCATGCGGCAGGTTCCCACCGGGTCGTACAGCGAGTCGGCGTTGTCCCGCAGGAATTGCTCAATGTGAAAGTCGCTGACGGCCTGCGCGGAAGCCTTGGTTTCACGCCCGCCCAGCTGGGCCAGCGCGGGTTGCTGCAGCAGCTGGCGCATGATCTTGAAACCGTGCGCCAGGCGTTCCATGTCATCGCGCACACCCAGGAAATTCGGGTCGATCAACGGCGGCGCGAACGGGTCCTTGCTGTGCAACATCACAATGCCCCGGCTGGCCGGACGCAGCAGGCTGACCAGGCACGAAAAGCCGTGGCCCAGCGCGGTGCTGCGACCATGGTCCAGCATCTTGCCCACGACAAAATGCAGTTGCAGGTCGGGCACGCGCTCCGACGGCTGGCTTTTGATGAAACCACCAGCCTCGGCGAAGTTGGTGGTCAGCATGCCGCTGCGGTACTTCTGCCACTCCACGAGGCCCTGGGCTACGTGGAGAGCGCCCGTCAGGGACAGGCCAAAACTTTCCGTGAGGCGTGGCGCGTGGACTACCTGGGCGACGCCGATGTGGTCGTGCAGGTTTTGCCCGACGCCCGGCAAATCGTGCACCGTGGCGATGCCTTTGCGTACCAGGAGTTTGTGCGGACCAATGCCGGACAGCATCAGGATCTGCGGCGACTGCAGCGCCCCGGCGCACAGCAGCACCTCGCGCGCGCAGCGCAGTTGCTTGGTGTCGCCCTCGTGCACAAACTCCACGCCGACCGCACGCTTGTGCTCCACCAGGACGCGGGTGGTGTGGGCTTCGGTGAAGACCCGCAGATTGGGCCGGCGCAGGATGGGCGTCAGGTAGGCCTTGGCGGCGCTGCAGCGCTCTCCGCCGCGCTGTGTGACCTGGTAGGGGCCCACACCCTCCTGGCTGGCGCCGTTGAAGTCCAGGTTGGGCGCATACCCCGCCTGCTGCGCCGCCTCCACAAAGACGGCCCCCAGCCGGCTGGGGCTGGTCAGGTCCATGACATGCAGCGGGCCTTCGATGCCATGGAAGTCGTCTTCCCCGCGGGCGTTGTCCTCGGCCCGCTTGAAGTAGGGCAGCACGTCGTCGTAGGACCAGCCCGGGTTGCCTGCGGCCGCCCAGTGGTCGTAGTCGCCACGCTGACCGCGGATGTAGACCATGGCGTTGATCGCGCTGGAGCCGCCCAGCACCTTGCCCCGCGGTTGATACCCGCAGCGGCCGTTGAGCCCGGGTTGCTCGGCGGTCTGGAACTGCCAGTTGGCGTCGCCCTTCTTCATTAGCACCGCCTGCCCGGCCGGGCAGTGCATCAGCACGCCCTTGTCCGGGGGGCCGGCTTCCAGCAGTGCCACGTTGATGCCGGGGTTTTCGGTGAGCCGGGCGGCCAGCACGCAGCCGGCCGAGCCGCCGCCCACGATGATGTAGTCAAACTGCCCGTCCGCCATGTTGGTGTTGTTTCCTGTGGAAAGCTGCGCCGCCGCGGCCTGCAGCCGCGTTGCGGACCATAGCCGAGCCGCCCCGCGCTGCCTAGCCCCGGTTTACCCGGATGTTATAGATCGAAAATATATATTGCACACAATTTAATTGCTCGCTATAATTTGAACCATGCGAACCACTTCTGCCATCACACCCGCCCCCAATCCGGCCCAGTTGCTGGACAACCAAGTGTGCTTCGCGCTGTATTCCGCGTCGCTGGCCATGACCAAACTGTACAAGCCGCTGCTGGACGCGCTGGGCCTGACCTATCCACAGTATCTGGTGCTGCTGGTGCTGTGGGAGACGGACGGGCCCACCGTGTCCACACTGGGCGAGCGCCTGAGCCTGGACTCCGGCACGCTGACCCCTCTGCTCAAGCGCATGGAAGCCGCCGGCTGGCTGGAGCGTAGGCGCTCCAGTGCGGACGAGCGCCGGGTGCATGTCTGGCTCAGCCCGGCGGGACAACAATTGCAGCACCAGGCCGCCCACATTCCGGGCTGCGTGCTGGCCCAAAGCGGCCTGTCACTGGGTGAACTCGTGGCGCTGAACCAGCAGATCAAGAAACTGCGCAGCGCCATGCACGCACCCGCAACCCCATCCACCCCCTGAAACCGAAAGGACCCCACCATGCAACCCTCCCCCGACTTCACGCCACAGCCCGCCACCCCCGGCCTGCGCAACCTGGCCCGCACGCTGGGTTCGCAGCTGCGGCTGGTTACCACCGCCATGGCGCTCAGCCTGGGCCTGGTCGCCGTTGGCCAGGTGGCAGACGCCGCCACCGCCATGGTCAAGGTCGATGACGCCAGCTTCAAGTGCATGCGCCAGATGGCCCAGGTGCGCCACTTCTATGTCGACAACCTGCTGGGCGACGTGATGTCCACCGTCACCGCGGCCAACGCACCCAAGGGCGCGGTGTACCCGGTGGGCTCGGTCGTGCAACTGGTGCCCACCGAGGCCATGGTCAAGCGCGAGGCCGGCTTCAGCCCTGCCACCGGCGACTGGGAATTCTTTGAACTGTCGGTCAACGAAAACGGCACCAAGATCGGCAAGCGGGGCTTTGCCGAAGTCAACAACCGCTTTGGCAAGAACTGCTTCACCTGCCACGCGCCGGCGCGCGAAACCTGGGACTACGTCTGCGAGTCCGACCACGGCTGCGAGCCCATTCCCATCGACCACAAGATGACTGGCGCCTTGCAACGCTCCGACCCCCGCTGCGGCCCCGCCGTTCTGGAGCCGGGCGACACCCTGGCCCTGCTGAAGCTGCGCGCCATGGTCACCCTCGGCGCCACCATTGGCTGGTTCAAGAGCCTGCTCTAAACCGATCTGTCCTGCAAATCCATCACTTAACCACCCGCTCCAGCCCGGAGCACTTCACCCTGAAAGCACCACCACCATGGCCACCAAAGTCGAAAAAGTCATTTACCAAGCCCACGCCAAATCCACCGGCGGACGCGACGGCACCACCCGCACGTCGGACGGTCTGCTGGACCTGAAACTTGCCGTCCCCAAGGAAATGGGCGGCCCCGGCGGCGGCGTCAACCCCGAGCAGCTGTTTGCTTCCGGCTACAGCGCCTGCTTCATCGGCGCGATGAAGTTTGTCGCTGGCACACAAAAGATCGCCCTGCCCGCCGACACCAGCATTGACGCCACCGTGGGCATAGGCCAGATCCCCCAGGGCTTTGGCATCGAAGTCCAGCTCGTGGTCAGCATCCCCGGCATGGAGCGCGCCGCCGCCGAGGCCCTGGTCGCCAAGGCCCACGCCGTGTGCCCCTACTCCAACGCCACGCGTGGCAACATCGAAGTGACGATCACGGTGGTCTAAACCCCCGTGGCCGCCACGGCGGCCGAATCCCGGACCCCGGTTCTGACACCAAACTACCCCCAGTGGGTCATTGGGTGCCAAAGCCGGGGTTTTGCGTTGGGCTGAAGTAGTTCAAGCCAAACTGGCCTCTAGCCCTCGTCGATGCGATATATTGCGCTATCTTTTTGGTAGCAATCATGCTACGAGACAATGAGAGGTCATTGACAGGCAACTGTTCACCTATTTTTAGGACTCCATCGTGCAAAAGAAGCCAGTCGTTGTCGCCGCCGTCATCGCGGCTTTCGCCATGCTGGCCCTGGGACTCTGGTGGTACTCCGCCAATCAGAATTCCCAAAGTCCGCAAGCCGTCACCGTTGACCGCACGGCGCTGATCCGTCCCCACTCGCCCAGCATGGGCAAGGCTGATGCCCCGGTCGTCATCGTCGAGTTCTTTGACCCGGCCTGCGAAACCTGCCGAACGTTCTATCCGCTGGTCAAACAACTGATGGCGCAGCATCCGGACCGCATGCGCCTGGTCATGCGCTACGCACCGTTTCACAAGGGTTCGGACAAGGTCGTGGCCGTGCTGGAAGCGGCGCGCCGGCAAGGGAAGTTCTGGCCGGTGCTGGAGGCCTTGCTGGAGAACCAGAAGGACTGGGTATCCAACCACACCGCCAAGGCCGACCTGATCTGGCCCCATCTCGATGGCGTGGGCCTGAACATGGAGCAACTGGCCATTGACCTGACTGCACCCGACCTCCAGCAGGCCATCGCACAGGACCTGGCCGACGCCAACACCCTGGGCGTCTCCCAGACACCAGAGTACTTCGTCAACGGCAGGCCATTGCCATCCTTTGGGTTCGAGCAGTTGCAGCAACTGGTGCGCGAGGAACTCGCAAGCGTGCGCTGACAATCACCGGCCGTCGCTTCATTCCCTGCTTTCTGCAATCCGTCCCTTTTCGCTGGCCCGGTCGCCAGACGCCCGGTATTCTGACCCCCATTCAGCGTAATCGCCCCGGTTGCGCAGACCTTCAACTGCATCAGGTGTCAGCCATCATGTTCAAAACTATCGGTGACTTTATCCACAAGACCCCCTGGTGGGGGATGATCGTCGGCGGCATTGTCACGCTGGCCGTACTGGTGCTGTTTGCACTGCCGGTGCACGTGATCCGCCTGGTCGACAGTGGTTCCACGCCGGCCGAGAACCGCGCCATCCAGCGCGAGATCGGACTCACGGTGGGCAACCGCGCGCTCGATCTGGCCTCCGGTTTACTGGGTGCCATGCGGGACCGCAGCACCGACCCCGAGCGCCGGCGCGAGTTTGAGCGCGCGCTCGCAGAAGTCCACCGGGCCCGCGACGAGCTCGCCCGTGCGCAATCCGCAGGCTATGACACCGTGATCGATTCAGCCCAGGAGGCTGCGGATGCGGCCCTGGAGACCGCCACCGATGCGGCCGAGGCCGCGCTGGAGGCCGCCGTCGAGGCCCGTTTGGCCGTGGAGGAAGCCCGCACCGACACCATTGAACGCCTGCGTGGCACGGGGGTGGACGTTGCGGCCACGTTGAAATCCATGGAGCAGCTGGTGGTCTCCGCCCGCGAAAATGAACAGGCTGCGCGGGAGGCCCTCAACGCCATGCGCGCCGCACAACACGGCGGCCATGAAACGCCGGCCGGCGTACCCGGCATACCTGGCATTCCCGCAGTGCCGGGTGTACCCGGCGTACCGGGCACGGCGGGTAAGGCGGCCCTACCCCACCTTCCCGCTATCCCTGCGATCCCGGCCCTGCCACCCATTCCCGCAAAGCCCGCCACCAGCGCCAGCGGGTCCGCACCCAATGTTTCGATTGGTGTGCACTGGCCCGGACAGCATGCCAATGACCATACTGCCCTGGTCCTGACGCCCGAAGTCCGGGGCGACATCCGCGCCCAGGTCGGCAGCGATGTCTGGCGCGTGGCTGTTGGCTCGGCACTGATCCTGGCGTTCATTCCCCTGTACGTGGTGCTGCTGATTGCCAAGTTCTTCATAGGCCGCTCCCGCAGTGCGCTGGCGCTGGCAGACCGCAAGACGCGCGAGGCCGAGATCAGCGACATCAGCCGCCAGGTCACCGAGGCCCGTTTGCAGGCGCTGCAGGCCCAGGTGGAGCCCCATTTCCTGTACAACACGCTGGCCAATGTGCAGGCCTTGAATGAAGTGGACCCGCCCGCTGCCAACCAGATGGTGGGCCACCTGATCCAGTACCTGCGGGCCTCGCTACCCAAGATGCGCGAAAGCACCTCCACCGTGGGCCAGGAACTGGAGCTGGTGCGCGCCTACCTCAACATTCTGCAAATGCGCATGGGGCCGCGTCTGGAGTTTGGCATCCAGGCCCCCGACGATGTGCTGGCCTGCGCCTTCCCGCCCATGATGCTGCCGTCCCTGGTCGAGAACGCCATCAAGCACGGCCTGGAGCCCCAGCGCGAGGGTGGGCGCATCGACGTGGTGGTGGAACGCATGCAGGAGGGCGGTAGTGAAACACTGCGTATATCGGTGTGCGACAGCGGCAAAGGTCTGTCCGATGCGCCGATGCAGCCCGGTGGCGGTGTCGGCTTGAGCAACCTGCGCGAGCGCCTGGCGGCACTCTACGGCACGCGGGGCCGCTTCACCCTCACCTCCAACGAACCCCAGGGCGTGGTCGCCCGCATCGAGGTGCCACTGCAATCGTCTGCCGCCTACCTGTCGTCCCAACACCGGCCTGTGGAGGCGTCTGTCCAGCCCCCCGTCCCAAGCGCACCGCCACCCCAGGGCTGGCGCCGCGTCTGGTATGCCACCAGCAAGACCCACGGCGTGTGGGTCCGTCTGCTGGCACGCATGTTCATGGTGCTGATGCTGGTGCTGGCAGGCCTGCTGCTGGCGGGCTTCGTGGCCCTGGTCACCGGCTGGCTGCCGGTGCAGATGGGGGACCTGCAGCTCGATGGCATGGAAAGCCTGGCCGTTGGCTCCGTGGGACTGTTGATCGCGTTTGGCGCGGCCGCACTGGCAGTGGCCATTGTGGTGGGCGTGCTGTACGGCCTGGGCTTTCTGTTCGCCGCGGTACTGGTACTGGTCGCGGCATCCTTGTTGATTGGCCTGCTGCCTGCCGTGTCGCCCTTTATCGTGATCGGCCTGGTGATCTGGTGGCTGGTGACAAAACGCAAGCGCGCATAGCACAATCACCCCATGCACACCACCGCTGTCATTGCCGAAGACGAACCAATTTTGCGGGCCCAGCTCAAAGCCAAGCTGGCCCGGATGTGGCCCGAGCTGCGCATCGTGGCCGACGTGGGCGACGGCGAGGCCGCCCTGGAAGCCATCGAAGAACACCAGCCCGACCTGGCGTTTCTGGACATCCAGATGCCGGAGATGACGGGAGTGGAAGTGGCCAGATGCCTGGCGGCCAACCCGGCGGTTCGAACCCATCTGGTGTTTGTGACCGCCTTCGACCAGTATGCGGTGGAGGCCTTCGAGGCCAACGCCGTGGACTATGTCCTCAAACCGTACACCGACGAACGGCTGCAGGCCACGGTCGACCGGCTCAAGGGGCGGCTGGCCATGGTGCCACCGCCATCGCAGGATCTGCAGGCGCTGGTCGCGCAGATATCGGCCCACCTGCGCCCCGCCGGGCAAGCACTGCAATGGATCAAGGCCAGCGTGGGCAACCAGCTGCGCCTGATTGCGATCGATGATGTGCTGTTTTTCCAGTCCGACGAGAAATACACGCTGGTCGCCACCCGCGAACTCGACACCCTGATACGAACGCCCATCAAGGAAATCCTGACCGGGCTCGATGACAACAAGTTCTGGCAAATCCACCGCTCCACCATCGTCAACGCGACGGCCATTGAAACCGTGACGCGGGATTTTCGCGGGCAGGCGTCCGTCAAGATCAAGGGCCGCCCCGAAAACCTGACCGTGAGCCGGCCGTTCTCGCACCTGTTCAAGGCGGCCTAGCCGCAGCGCCGGGCCGCCCCTAGCAAGGCTGCGCCCCCTCGGGGGGGGGCAGCGACCCACACTGAGTGGGGGAGCGTGGGGGCCTAGAGTCGCGTCGTGCCGGGCACCTTCGGTATGCTGCTTCCCAGCCGCTGGGCGGCCGCCGACAAGGACTTGTCCAGCGCGTCATTCATCACGACGGATAGGGCGCTGCCGGATTTGGACGACAGGAACTTCACGTATTGCTCCAGCTCCTTGTCGCTGGCTGTCTGGTAAGTGAGGGCGAACAGGGTCAGCACAACGCCCATGGACTGCGCCAGCATCTGCGGCTTCCTGGCTTCGAGCGACCGGCGCAACTCATCGGCAGACGGTGCGGCCGGGTTGGGCGCCACATTGGACAGCCCCTGCAGGATCGCCACGGTGGTGTTGATCTGCATGGCCACCATGCCCTCGGCCGAACGCGTCGCCTGCACCACCTGTGTCAGAAGGGTATAGCGCCGGGTCGATGCACTGCCCAACGCCTTGTTGCCGTCGGCCATCACGCGCTGCATGTCGTCGGAGTTGGCCGACGAAGCCTCCTCCAGACGGGTCATCAATTGCCCGGTCGGGCTGTCGTACCACTTGAGCGCGTCCGCGCCCTGCGCCACCGTCACCTGCTGCGACACCTCCCGCAGAAAGGCATCGCGCAGGCGGGGGGCCGCAAAGGCGTCTTCTGCCAGCTCTTCCAGCCGTTTCACGTCTTCGGCGGACATCTTGCCGCTGGTGGCCGACTGGGCAATTCCCGCCTTCACCTGAACCGCCAGGCCGCCCAGCTGCGCCCATACGCCCGACTTGCGCATCAGCGCCTCTGCGGTTGCGTCAGGCACCTGTGCGGCAACCAGACCCTGCAGGCCCACCATGGCAAGGCAGGCCAGAACGAGACGAAGTTTTTTGATCATGATGGCTCCAGTATGCAGTGTTCAGTTAACCAGCCGCAAGCCCGACAGGGGCCGCTCGACAAAGCGCTCAAAAGCCAGCGCCAATGCCAGGCAGGCGCTCCAGGCCAGAAGGGCAACCAGACCGGCGCTGCCCCAGAAGGTCCATTGCAGGTGTGCCCAGGCCACATTGGCCAGCAGGATCACGCAGAAATGCGTCAGGAACAGCGCGTACGAACATCGCCCCAGCACCCTCACGGCCCTGGACAGGCTGACAGGCAGAGTATGCGCTGCCCCGTCCCGGGCGATGCGCCAGCGCGCAAACCCCAGCCACAGGGCAACCACCAGCGCCAGCAGGATGCGCAACCGAAAGTCCCACAGCAAGGCCAGCATGCCCACACCGGCCAGCGCCGCAAGCCGCAATCCGGCCTGGCGGGAATGCCCCGCCCACCAGGCAAACGCCCCCATACCATAGGCACCAAAAAAATACGGCGCCCAGTTGTCGCCATCGGCTTGCAGATTGAAGACCAGCAGCGATGCCAGCGCCACCAGTGCCACCAGCCACTGTGCCTGGCGTCCGCCAAGCCACAACAGGAAAGCCATCAGGACGTACAGCTGAAAGTCGATGGCCACATACCAAATGCCAATGGATAGCGGCTCCACACCCAGCACACCCTGCACCAGACCGGCATGGGCCAGCAGTTGCCACAGCCCCGGGGCCGCCGGAATGAACTCGGACTGCAGGGCGCCGCGCGCCACTGCACTGCCGGCGATGACCAGCAGCAGAGCCACGGAAAATGGCAACACCAGTCGCACATAGCGCCGCCCGACCCGCCGGATCAGATGCGAAAACTGCAAGTGCCCGTGGGGCGCCAGAGAACTGGCCGAGAAGTAGCCGCCGATCACCAAAAACACCTGCACCGCCATCCGCGCGTATTCGAAGAAGAAGTCCGTCAGCCGCGGCGCGGCCAGGTCCAGCGCATACGCCAAAGGCCCATACACCGTGAAGTGGTGCAGCACGATGAGGTGCGATGCCAGGACCTTGGCCGCGTCGATGTGCAAATGGCGTCTTGGCATGGTGGTTCAGGACGACGGCAAGACCAGGTCCGTCGTGCCTGGACACACCCAGCGCGCAAACTCGCGGCTGGAGTCCATGCAGCCCCCGGCAGCGGTATAGACGCCGCGTGGCTCGCGGTAGCGGCCCATCACCGCAACCATGCGCTCTAGCTCAAGGGGGTCGTGCAGGGTCTCCTGCACCAGCCGCGCAACGCGGGCCTCGTCAATGCATTCTTCTCCCTGTTCGTCGCGGTACACGGCATTGCGCCAGTGGTAGATCTCCAGGTACTTGGTCGCCAAGGTGTAGGGCCGGTCGCGTTGCCAGAAGTTGTTGAACAGACCACCACCCAGATACATCACCCACGAGCCCTCAAATCCCGGCACATCGGCAGATGCCTCGTCCGGGTTGCGAAACCAGGCACGGTCGCCAGGCACAAAGTAGTGTGCCGGCAACGGGGCCTCCATGGACCCCTGCTCATGCAAAAAGACGTCGTGGAACAGGCCGGACTTGATCGGGTGCGTTCCCCACAGGGACTGCAGCTGTGCGTACAGGGCAGGGTTGCAACGCTCCAGTTCCTGCGCAATGCCCAGCAGAATGACATATTCAGAAGCGCGGTAGCAGGAGAAGGAATACAGCTCACCCGACACCTCGGGCTGCGTGGCCTTGACGAGCGCCGTGATCAGCGAAACCCCTGGCCGCAGCACGAAGCCACGGTCTTCATCGTACTGCCAGCAATCCTGCGGGCGCTCGGCCTGCATGGTGTGAAAGGCCAGCATCGTTTTGCGCGCGGCCAGCACGATGTTGATGCGGATGTGGACGGCGCTCACCAGCTCGTCCACGCTGGGGAACTCGAAGGCCACCGGCCCCATCAGCATGGCGACCACAATCTCCCGGGCCAGATCCTGCCGGCTGCCCACCGTGTCGAGTTGCAAGGTGGCGGCCAGCCCCAGGGTATCCAGACCAGGCGCCCACTGCCGGGCCTGGTCGGGGTGGAGTTTCAGTGACAGAAAACTCGTGCGCGGCCCCTGCAGGTGCTGCGCGACAACCACCGCATGCAAGTCGGCCAGACCCAGCCGCTCCAGCACCTGGAGGCAGGCCTGGCGGGGGTCGGAAAGACCGAGCCCATGAAGTCCATGAATATGGCACCCCATGCAATCTGCATCCACCTGCAGCAGCAACCGACTCCCCATGGCCCCTATCCTCCGTGTCGTCAGCGGAGGCACTCCGGCCCGCGCGCAATGATGGTCTATTGAGTGTAGCGTCCGCCTCGGCGGCTTTATGCCTGTCCCGGTGCACCAGCGCTGGCCAGTGGCTTGAACATATTGATGTTGGTTGGCACATAGCCCAGCTTCCGGTACAGCGCCTGCGCGCCCGCATTGTGGCCAAAGACGTGCAGGGCTATGCCCGACAGACCGTGCCTGCCGACTTCGACTTCCAGCGCCGCGAAGGCGCGCCCGGCATGCCCCTTGCGCTGGTGCTCCGGCCGGACATAGACGTCGTACACATAGGCGATCCGCTGGCCGGCACGCTGCTGCACCGCAAACCACAGCATGCCGACGTCTGCCTGCGTGGCGCCATCGCGCAGCGTGTAGAAAAAGTTGTCGGGGGTGGCCAGGCCTTGCGGCAGCATGTCAGCGTAGCCCGCGCGCGACAGCTCCAGCGACTCGTCCTCGGCCCACTGACCGGCTTGCACCTTGTCCCGGGCAAAGTCAGGAATGGCATACGCCAGGTAGTCCGCGAATGCGGATTCGCTCATGGGGGACAGATGGGTCATGGAATCCTTGGGTCCAATCTGGCGTTAGCCCTCGTGAAATATGCCTGTGTAGCTATCAATAAAATAGCATTCTTCGTGCAGGGCGGCATCAACAATCAGGGTATATTGTGCCTTTGGCCACCACCCCCATCCACCATGTTTGACGAACTAAGACCCTTTATCCTGCATTGGTGCATTACCGCCGCCGCACTGTGGGTAGCCAGCGGTGTTTTTCGAGGGCTGCGGTTTGCCGATACCTTCTCGTTGATCGTGTCCGCCCTGTTGCTGGGTTTTGCCAATGCCTTGGTCAAGCCCCTGCTGATTGTCCTGACACTGCCGCTGACGTTGATCACCTTTGGCCTGTTCCTGCTGGTGATCAATGCCCTGATGATCCAGCTGGTTGCCGCTCTGGTCAAAGGCTTCTCGGTGTCGGGCTTCTGGACGGCATTTTTTGCCAGTATTTTCGTCTCGGTGCTCAGCTTCCTGATCGGCGCCTTCGTACTCGGCGGTGACACCGCGCACCCGATAGAGATGCCGCACAGCGGGGTCTGGCTGTAGGGCGCTTACCGAAGAGCCAGCGCTCCGCCCGTACCCAGCTGAAAAACCGACACAGCCTGCACCAGATCCTTGGCCTGGGATCTCAGGCTGGCGGCCGACGCCGCCATCTGCTCGACCAGGGCCGCGTTTTGCTGCGTCACCTGGTCCATTTGTGTCACTGCATCGCCCACCTGGGCCACGCCGGCGGCCTGCTCGCTGCTGGCCGAGCTGATCTCACCCATGATGTCCGTCACGCGCTGGATGCTGGCCACCACCTCGGTCATGGTGCTGCCCGCTTTGTCCACCAACTGGTTGCCCTGGTCCACGCGCTGCACACTGACATCGATGAGCTTCTTGATCTCCCTGGCCGCCTCGGCCGAGCGCCCGGCCAGGCTGCGCACCTCACTGGCGACGACGGCAAAACCCCGGCCCTGCTCACCCGCACGGGCCGCTTCCACGGCGGCATTCAGCGCCAGGATATTGGTCTGGAACGCAATACCGTCAATCACCTGGATGATGTCGGCTATTCTGCGCGACGACTCGCTGATGCCCTTCATGGTGTCGACGACCTGCCCCACCACCTGACCGCCCTGAACGGCCACCATGGAGGCACTCCGTGCCAGCTGGTTGGCCTGGCGGGCGTTGTCGGCATTTTGGTGGACATTGGAACTGAGTTCCTCCATCGACGCTGCCGTTTGCTGCAGCGCACTGGCCTGGCTCTCGGTCCGCGCGGACAGATCGAGGTTGCCCTGCGCGATCTCGGCACTGGCCGTTGACACTGCGTCGGAACCCTGGCGCACGTTGTGCACGACCTGCACCAGTGCGGTCTGCATGTCCTGCAGGGCCTGCAACAGCTGGGCGATTTCATTCTTCCCCGAACTGTCAAACTGCACGCCCAGGTTGCCCGCCGCCACCGCGCGTGAGATGCCCACCGCCTGCAACAGGGGTCGGGTGATGGACCGGATGATCCACAGCGCCATCAACACCCCCACCACCAGTGCAATCGCCACCGTGGAGCCGATCAACACGGACATGCTGGCCGCAGCCTGTTGCGTCGCATGGGTGGATTGGTCCAGCAGATCGTCCTGGTACTTGAGCAGGCCGTCGAGCGCCTCGAAGTACGCCTTTTGCGCCGGCCGCACCTTGTCCAGCAGCATGGCCTTGGCCTCAAAGACCTGGCCATCACCGGCCAGCGTCGTGGTCTCTGCCTCCAGTGGGTCGTAGGTGGCGCGCGTCTGCAAGACCCTGGACAGCACGGCCTTGCCGTCATCCGCCGTGATCTGCTCGCCCAGCGTCTTCAGGCTTTGGTCAATGCGCTTGCGGGCGCCCTCGATGCGGCTGCGCTCCTTGGCGATCTCCGCCGAGCCGCTGATCATGATCATGTTGCGCACGGCTTCGGCGATCAGCGTGACATCGCCCTTGATCCCGTTGACCAGCACGATCTTTGGAATGCGCTCGGTCACCACTTGGGAGAACAGGCTGTTCATGGCCGAGACCTTGAACTGCGCCACGCCGCCCATGAAAACCAGCAGCAGGCCCAAGGTCCCAAAGCCCAGCACCAGTCGCGTGGAAATTCGCATGTCGTCGAGTTTCATGGGATGTCTCCTGCAGATGAATCGTGGAGGGGCCGTGGCGGTGCGGCACAGGGCATTGTGCCCAGCGCGGTGCCGTTTTCAATTGTGGAATTCCACACCACGGGTTAACCCGTGCACCGTCGGCCACCATCCACCTGCCTTTGCACTCCCCATGTGTCGCCCGTGTGCCCGCCTGCGCTTGTGGCGCCTGCCGGATTGCATTAAGGTCATGCGATGAACACCGCTGACACCACCGAACTGCTGGTCCGCAAGGACCACCTACCCACCACCACCGTGCGCACCTCCCCCATGGGCCCATTGGCAGAGGGCCAGGTGCGCGTGGGCATTGAGCGCTTTGCGCTGACCTCCAACAACATCACCTACGCCGCCATGGGCGACGCCATGCAGTACTGGCAGTTTTTCCCCGTGCCCGAGGCCGGGGACGGCGTGGGCTGGGGCCGCATCCCAGTCTGGGGGTTTGGCACGGTGCGCGAGTCGCGCCACCCGGATGTTGCGGTGGGGGAACACCTGTACGGCTACTTTCCGATGTCCAGCGCAGTAGACCTGACGCCGGCCAGGGTGTCCGCCGGGTCGTTCTTTGACGCCGCACCCCACCGCGCGCAGTTGCACATGGTCTACAACCAGTACATGCGTTGCGCCGCCGACCCCTTCTACACGGCCGACACCGAAGACATCCAGGCCCTGCTGCGCCCGCTGTTCATCACCTCGTGGCTGATCGACGACTTTTTGGCCGACAACGATTTCTTTGGCGCCACCGCCGATGCGGCGCAGCCCGCCCTGCTCCTGTTGTCCAGTGCCTCCAGCAAGACCGCCTACGGCACAGCCTTTCAGCTGGCCCAGCGCAAGGGGATTGAAGTGGTGGGTCTTACCTCGCCGGGCAACGTGGCATTTTGCGAGAGCCTGGGCTGCTACCACCGGGTGCTGACCTACGACCAGCTGGACCGGATTGCGCCCGGCGCGCCCAGCATCTACGTGGACTTTGCCGGCAATGCAGCGTTTCGCAAGGCCCTGCACACGCACTGCACCGGCCTGCGCTACAGCAGCTCGATTGGGGCCACCCACGTGTCGGACATGGGCGGCGCCAAAGATCTGCCCGGCCCCAAGGCCACGCTGTTCTTCGCACCTGCGCAGATCAAGAAGCGCAGCGGCGAATGGGGACCACAGGGCCTGGCGCAGCGACTGGTGCAATCCTGGCAGGCGTTCACGGCGGCGGTAGCACAGCCCCAGCGCCCCTGGCTGCGGGTACAACACCATGTGGGGCCTGCCGCCGTACAGGCCGCCTACAAGCAGGTGCTGGGCGGCAAAGGCGACCCCCGACTGGGCCATATGCTGTCGCTGTGAATGCAAAGTTCGCGTCAGTCAACTGAGGCATGATTGGGCGGTGTGCCACCGCGCCGGGTGGCAGCCTGAACAGGAGACTCCGTGCGCTTTGCCCTACTGTCTGACATCCACGCCAACCTGCAGGCGCTCGACGCCTGCCTGGCGCATGCCCGTTCGCAAAAGGCGCAGCGTTTTGTATTTTTGGGCGACATGGTCGGCTACGGCGCCGACCCCGGTGCCGTGGTGGACCGCATCATGCTGCTCACCGAAGAGGGCGCCATGGCCATCAAGGGCAACCACGATGCCATGGCCATCAATCCCCCGGCCGAAGTCAAAACCGTAGGCGACAGCAGCGCCGCCTGGACCCACCGGCAACTCAACAACACCCAGAAGGACTGGATCACCAACCTGCCGCTGACCCTGCACGACGACAGTGTGCTGTTCGTGCACGCCAGTGCCAACGAGCCCCACCTGTGGCGCTATGTTTACGACCAGCGGGCGGCCAGGGCCAGCATGGATGCAGCGGTCCAGTGGCCCGGTGTGCGTTATGTCTTTGGCGGTCACGTGCATTTTCAGACCCTGTATTACCGCGGCGCCGGGGACAGCCTGATGCCTTTCACGCCGCAGCCCGGCGTGGCCGTGCCGGTGCCCAGGCACCGCCAATGGCTGAGCACCGTGGGTTCGGTCGGCCAGCCGCGCGATGGCAACATCCACGCGATGTACTGCATTTTTGACACCGACCGCGCGCAGCTGACCTTTCACCGCGTGCCCTATGACCATTACGCGGCGGCAAACGCGATTCGCCGCATCGGCCTGCCTGAATTCTTCGCCGCACGCCTGGAGGACGGGAGATGAAACTGCTGGAGCCCGGAGCCGAACTGGATGGCTTCACCATAGAAGAGTGCATCCACTCCGGCGGCATGGCCCATATCTACCGGGTTCACTATGCCGACGGCCAGCGCGACCCCGGCTTTGCCATGGCCATGAAGATTCCGCGCATGACGGCGGGAGACGGCGCGGAGAACATCGTCAGCTTCGAGATCGAGTGCCAGATCATGCAGGTGCTGCAGGGCCGCCATGTTCCGCGTTTTGTGGCCGCCGGCGACCTGTCGCGCGTGCCCTATCTGGTCATGGAGTACGTCACGGGCGAGACGCTGGAGCACTGGCTGGACGCCGCAACACCGCCCAGCGTCGAACAGATCGCCTGGCTGGGCTCGGCCATGGCCCGTGCCTTGCATGCCCTGCACCAGCAGAACACCGTGCACCTGGACCTCAAGCCGGCCAACGTGCTGTTCCGCGGGGACGGCACGGCGGTACTGCTGGACTTTGGCCTGTCGTGCCACGCGCACTACCCCGACCTGCTGGCCGAGCAACTGCGCAAGGCCGTGGGCTCCCCCGCGTGGATCGCGCCCGAGCAGGTGGTGGGTGTGCGCGGCGATCCACGCAGCGACATTTTTGCGGTCGGCGTGATGCTCTACCAGCTGTGCACCGGACGGCTGCCCTTTGGCGCGCCCCAGACCGACGCCGGCTTGCGGCAACGGCTATGGGTGGACCCCGTGCCTCCCCGCAAGCTCAAGCCCGAACTGCCCGCGTGGCTGCAGGAAGTGGTCATGCGCTGCCTGGAGCCCGAGGCCGCGCAGCGCTACCCGTCGGCGGCACACCTGGCGTTTGATTTGGCCCACCCCGAGCAAATCACCATCACTGAGCGCGGCAGCAACGTCACCGGCACCCGCTTTCGCACCCACTTCAAGCGCTGGCTCAAGGCGGCCGGCATGCACTACAAGCCCAGTCCCATCGCTTCGCAGCAGATTGAGGAGGTCCCCATCGTGATGGTGGCCGTGCCCCATGTGGATGTGACCGACGCCACGCTGTACTCCCTGCGCCAGGCAGTGGCACGCTCGCTGGGGACCCGCCCGGGCTCCCGGCTGGCCTGCGTGACGGTTATCTCGTCGGGCCTGACCAGTTCATCGGATGAGGAAAAGAGTGAAACCAAGGTACATCGGCGCTACCTGACCACGCTGCGCCAGTGGGCCCAGCCGCTGGACCACCCCGGCCACCAGACGTCCTTCCACGTGCTCGAATCGGGCGACGTGGCGCAAGCCCTGCTGGACTATGCGCGGGGCAATAACGTGAGCGTCATTGTGATGGGCGCTGCCACGCACGGGCTCAAAACCCAGCGCTTTGTGGCCACGGTGCCGATCAAGGTGGCCATGGACGCGCCTTGCACCATCATTTTGGTCAAGCAATCCCTGCCCTTTGAACTACTGGGCGACGGTGGCTCTGGCGGCGCATCCGATGCCGTTGGCTACTCGGATTCAGGTTCGGACACCGTCCGTGTGAGAAAACCTTACGCCGACAACGACGTCCCCTTCTAGCGGCACCACCGGCTGTCGCAATTCTTGCGACAATGCCTCCTCATTCTTTTGAGTAGAGGGGTTCCCCATGAAGGGCAATGTTGCAGCCATCACGCTGATTCTGTTTGGTGCGTTCTTTCTGCTGAGCAATCTGGGGCTGATCAACATCAGCCTGGCTGAGCTGTTCAAGACCTGGTGGCCAGCGATTTTGATCGTGGTCGGCGTGTCCTTGTTGTTCACGCCCAACAACCGCGGCAAGGATTGAGTGCGCCACCCCTTTGAAACCCTGACCCCGGACGTCGTACTCGACGCACTGGAAAGCGTGGGCCTGCGCGGCGACGGCCGACTGACCGCCCTGTCGTCGTACGAGAACCGCGTCTACCAGGTGCAACTGGAAGACGGCACGGCCGTTGTGGCCAAGTTCTACCGCCCCGAACGCTGGAGCGATGCGCAGATTCAGGAAGAGCACGACTTTGCCGCTGAGCTGATGGCCGCCGAGGTACCCGCCGTCGGGCCGCTCAAGCTGTTGGGCGAAACCCTGAACCACTTCGGCGGCTTTGCCTTCAGCGTCAGCCCGCGCCGAGGTGGTCGCCCGCCCGAGTTGGACGACGGTGAGGTGTTGGAATGGATCGGTCGTTTTCTGGCGCGCATCCACACCGTGGGCGCCAAAAAGCCGTTTACCAACCGCCCGCGTCTGGACGTGCAAAGCTTTGGCGTGGAATCCATGCAATGGCTGCTGGAACACGACAAGGTACCGCTGGATGTGCAATCCGCCTGGACCAAGGTCTGCCAGAACGCTATTGATTTAGTAGCAACTCATTCAGTTCTGACGAGGGCTGGAGGCTTGGATGATTCGGGCGTGGCGGTGTTGCGCCTGCACGGCGACTGCCACCCCGGCAACATCCTGTGGACCCCCGCCGACGCCGCACCCGCGGCCGGCCCCGGCCCGCATTTCGTCGACCTGGACGACGCCCGCACCGGCCCGGCCGTGCAAGACCTGTGGATGCTGCTGAGCGGCGACCGTAGCCAGCGCACCCGCCAGTTGGGCGCACTGGTGGACGGGTACGAGCAGTTCCGCGACTTCAACCGCGCTGAGCTGGTGCTGATCGAGCCGTTGCGCACGCTACGCCTGATCCACTACAGCGCCTGGCTAGCCCGGCGCTGGGACGACCCCACTTTCCCCGTCAACTTCCCGTGGTTTGGCTCCAGCGACTACTGGCAGGGCCAGGTGCAGATGCTCGAAGAACAGATGGAAGCCATGCAGGAAGAGCCGCTGGTGGTTTGAGAGGGGCAATGTTCAAGCAGTCGCAACCCAGACGAACGGCGTGAGCACTAAAATACCTCCAAGGCCCGCAGCTCCGGCGGGCCTTGCCTTTTGTATTCCGGAGCCATGTAGAGGACTACCATGTACAAAAACCTCGTATCCCGACCCCGTGGGGTGCACAGGCATGCGGGACGCACCGCATGAGTTATCAGGTCAAAGAGATTTTTTACACCCTGCAGGGTGAAGGCTCCAACGCGGGCCGCCCGGCGGTGTTCTGCCGCTTTGCCGGCTGCAATCTGTGGTCCGGGCGTGAACAAGACCGAGCAAGCGCCGTCTGCCAGTTTTGCGACACCGACTTTGTCGGAACCAATGGCACGCTAGGCGGCAAGTTTGACACCGCACAGGCCTTGGCCGAACGCATCGCATCACTTTGGCCTAGTACCGATACGGCCCACCGCTTTATCGTACTGACCGGGGGCGAGCCGTTGCTGCAGGTGGATGCCTCCCTGATTGACGCCTTGCACGCACAAGGCTTTCACATTGCCGTGGAAACCAATGGAACGATTGCCGCTCCGCCGGGCATTGACTGGATCTGCGTCAGCCCCAAGGCCGGCTCCACCTGGGTGCAACGCCAAGGCCATGAGCTCAAGCTGGTGTGGCCACAGCCCGGCATCAGCCTGGTCGAGTGCGAGGCGGCCGACTTCCAGAATCGCTACCTGCAGCCCATGGACAACCCGCAGCGCGACGCCAACACCCAAGCCTGCATCGCACAGTGCCTGCAACGTCCCGCATGGCGCCTGTCGCTGCAGACCCACAAGATCACAGGCATCCGATGAGCGCCACGCCCTCCCGCTGCGAAATCAGCCAGAAGTTTTACTTCGACGCCGCCCACACCCTGCGCCGCGATATCGAGGCCGAGGGTAGCCGCCGCATCCATGGCCACACCTACCACGCAGAGATCACGTTGGCGGGCAACGTCGACCCGGTGACCGGCATGGTGGTCGACCTGGGGCTGGTACGCCAGGCCATTGAGCAGTTGCGCCCGCAACTGGACCACCACCTGCTGGACGAAGTGCCCGGCCTGGGGCCTGCCACGCTGGAAAACCTGGCCGCCTTCATCTGGCGTGCCATGGCCGATGCCGTTCCCGGCCTGGTGCTGGTGCGGGTGTGGCGTGATGGCGTCGGCGACAGCTGTACGCTGCGTTAACCCAACACACTCTTCCTGCCTATGTCCGACGCCAAACACGCAGCGCCCCGTTTACCCACGTTGAACCTGGTCGGTGCGGGACGAGTGGCGCAGACCCTGGCCAGCCTCTGGCACCAACAGGGCAGTTTTGCGGTGCAGGACGTATTGACCACGTCCCTGCACAGTGCCCAGGCAGCGTGCAACGTCATCGGCGCCGGACAGGCCGTGGTGCGGATGGAAGCCATGCGCAGTGCCGACATCTGGCTGGTGGGCGTGCCGGATGCGCAGCTGGTGGACTGCGCCCGGGCCTTGGCACAGGTCGCCGCAATTGCCCACACGGGCGCAGATGGCACGACCACGCCTCTCGTTTTCCACTGCAGCGGGGCACACAGTACAGCATCACTGGCGCCGCTGGCGGCATTGGCTTGGCGCGTGGCCAGCGCCCATTGCATCCTGAGCTTCGCCTCGGTACCCAGCGCCATCGCGCAATTCCCGGGGACACCGTGCGCGCTGGAGGGCGATGCAACGGCCTGCGCCACACTGCGCGTTGCCTTCAGCGCCATCGGCGCGCGCTGCTTTGACGTGGCCAGCCGCGACAAATTGCTCTACCACGCAGCGGCAGTGTTCGCGACCAACTTTCTACCGGTGTTGCAGGCCACCGCTGAGGATTTGTGGCAAACCACCGGCGTACCCGCCGATGTGATCATGCATTTGCGCTCTGCTCTGTTGCGCAACGCGGTGGCCAACATCACTGCGCTAGGCCCGCAGGCCGCGCTGACAGGCCCCGCCGCGCGGGGCGACACCGAGGCGATCGCGCGCCAAGGGGCGGCAGTGACAGCCTGGGACGTGCCGACCGGCACGGCATACGAGGCCATGAGCGTGCTGGCTCTGCGTCTGGCGCAGCGCAGGCCAGACGCAGGCTAGCCGCGCACACGCTATTTTTTGGGCGATTTGGCGGGAGTTTCCGCAGCCTTGGCATCCGATGCCGGCGGCAAGCCCAAATGTTTGACGATGGCCTGCTCCAGCGCCTTGACCTTGGGCTCCACGACCGACTTGGTCTGCACCACCAATTTTTCACCCAGCGCCTTCTGAAACTCACCGCCCATCTGCATGAATTTGCGGTTGACCGGCGACTCGATGATGGCGATCAGTTGCTTGAGCTCGTCTTCGGTGAACTTTTCTTCCAGCAGGGCACCAATGGTGGATGGCGCCAGCTTCACTGCCTGTTGACGGACCAGCGGGCCCACCTCGTCCACATATTTCTTCAGGTCTTCCTGAACCTGCTTCGCCGCAGCCTCTCGTTTTTCAGGCGCCACCCGGGTCTGCAACGCCTGGCCTGCCTGCTGGTGCAACTGCATGGCGGGTCGCTCGACCAGGGCTTGCGCCGCCTGTTCAATGGCCGGCTGCTGCAAGACCAGAATTTTGGCAACCAGGTCTTTTTTGGCGGTGGAAGTTTGCGCGCAAACCATGGTCGAGGTCAGCAGCAGCGCAACAAGGGTAACTTTTTTCATTTCAGTCTTTTGGATGCACACAAGGAGACCGCTAATGTACTCCCGGGATTGCGACAATCAGGGCTTGCTGAATCAATCCCCTGAACACCGCCATGCAAACCGACTCGCTACTGACCTTCAAGCTTCCCGAGGGCTACTCATTCGCCGACCTCAGGCTTCGCCGCTGCGAGGCGGATGCCATTGATCTGGACATGGACCTCGTCAAGTTGGTCTGCAACATCAACGGACTGGATTTTGCGAAAGTTCTACAGGATCCAGGGCCGGTGGTGACCAGCATCCTGACGGTCTGGTACAAGAGCCACCTGGCAGCAGGCGGTCAGCCTGACCCGCTGATGGAGGAACTCAAATCGCAGGGCGCTCGGTCACACTAGGCGCGTGGGTGCCAAGATTGCGCCGATTGCCTTCGGGCGTCGATCGGCGGTGGTAGCCCCTGATACCGCCCAGGTCGCGTGCAGCGCGCCTGCGCTGGTGACGCCGGTCCGGCTCACTCTGACGGATCGCGACACTCGCACCGGACGCACCGCTTGCGCCCGCCAGCATCAGCCGGGTCATGGTTCCAATCACCTTGGTCCACGCGTGTCTGACCGGCTCGGAAAACGCGTCACCCAAAAGGTGCGACAGGGTTTGCAGCAAGGCCACTGAAAAATAAGGATAGTGGTGTGCCTGAATGCCGCAACAGGCGTTGATCCGCCCAACCTGCAGGAGGAGGGGCGCATGGCTGTCGAGTCTGTGCATCCCCCGGATCAGCTGTCCAAAGGTCTGCATCAACATGGCGTCACGCTCGTCCACGTGTCCTATGTAATCGGTCGTCAACCATGGCCTGTTCTCCAGCAGGCTGCGGCAAAAATACTCCGCAACGACCGGGCCTTCAGCCTCAACCCTGTACCACGACTCCTGCACCAATCTGACAGCATTCTGGTTCATTGTTCTAAGCACTCCACTAACGGGCCGCCCGGTGCGCCGCCCAATTCTGTTTGCCAAAAGTATAAAGCGCTGCAAAGATCACCAGTACCAGAACATACTGCGCAGGCCAGTTCTCGTCGAAGTCTTGCGCTTCCGTCAGCAAGGTGTAGCCAGTCACCACCAGAAGCGCTGCGACCAGACGCAAGCTCCACGCAGTGGGCTGTAGATGCTGACTACCCATGCGTGCCAGCAGGCGTGTGCCCAGCATGCCAGCCAGCAGCCCCAGGCACATGCCTACCGCCACGTCACCCGGCCAGTGCGCGCCGACGGCAATACGCGACAAACCGGTACCCGCAGCCAGCACAAACAGCCACAGGTGTTTGGCACGCCCTTTCTGGGGCAATGCGAAGTAGATTGCTGACGCAACGGTAAACGCGGTCAAAGTGTGCCCCGAGGGCATGGAAACGTTGTGCAGCAGTTCACCAACCACACGCATCTGGGTGTTATCCACCACGGCGGCCGGTCGCGGGCTTTCGATCAGCCCTTTGCCCACACGGGCAAACACGATGGCAAAGGGCGCAGCGCACAACCAGGCCCACAGCAACCGGGGGGCGCGCACCAGCAGCGGTGCTGTCACACCCAGAATGCCCCAGGCGTTGCCCAGCAATGACAGCCCGGTCCACACAGGCGCCGCGACCGGTGCGAAGAATGCGTTGACCGCCACAAAAGTGGCTGGTTCGAAGGTGTGCAGCCACAGCGGCGCGCTCACCACGAACAGCACAAATGGCATCAGCCACATGCGCAGGGAAATGGCGGGAACCTGCATCAGAAAGCACCTCGGAGGCGGGGCAGCGGTTGAGCCGACCAGTTGCGGCAGGCGTAAAACCGGAAGGTTGCGATGGTGGTACCCAGACGCCGCACGTCCTGCGTCTCCAGCAAAGTGCAGTTGGCAAAGCCGTTGGCACCGATAGGCACTGCGTAGGCCAGCTGAGACCAGTCCACCAACAGCGTATCACCCCCCGCCGGCAGATCACCTGCCCACAGGTCAAACTGGTCGAACCGATCCTCCAGGACGTACACCGGCAGCGGTCTGGCATACCATCCCAAGCGGCTGGCCAGGGTCCAATTCTGCACACCCACACTTTGCAGTCCATGCTGTTGCGCCAGCACACGGGCGCGGCTGCCGGCGACGTCCCAGCCATGTACATCGGCAAAGGGGTTGGAGGGCGCGGCGCTATTGCCCTGGCCAGTGGTAGCGGTGAACACGGGCACACCGCCGGTCAGCATCAGTCCCAGCATCGCGGCACATACCAGTCCCTGCGCCGCCACCAAACCCCAGATGACCCAGCGACGGCCGTGCTGCACGGCGTGTGCCAGCCCCACCCCGGCAAACGGAGCCAGCGCCGCCCAGGCCGGTGCCGTCCAGTGCGGCAGGCTGGTGCCGCCACCCGAGAGCGCTGCCAGCACCACAAAAGGAACCACAAAGAACAGCGACAAGACACGGGGGCGCGCCCCCATAGCCTGGCGAAAGCCCGCCCAACCCCACAGAAGCAGCGGACCGTAGGCCAGCGCCTGCACTACCAGGAACCGTGCCAGATGGGTTACTTGCCAACCGCCACCTGCGCCATGACGGGCCTGGTAGACGAAAGAGATCCAGTGATTGCGCTCATTCCAATAGGCGACCGGAATGACCATCAGCAGGGCTATGCCCACGGCCATCCACAACCAGGCATTGCGCAGGACCGCGACACCATGGGCCAGCATCAGGCACAGCGCAACCGCGGCGGCAGCCAGTATGGCGGTGTACTTGCTCAACCCCGCCAGGCCCAGCACCACGCCCAGCGCCACCCAAGGCAGCGGCCGACGCACAGCGCCGGCATCCATCAGATCCCACGTGAGCCCCAGCAGCGCGACACTGAAAAACATCAACAGCGTGTCCGGTAACAGGCCAATGCCGAGCACATGCAACAGTGGCGCCAGGGCCAGTGCGACAACCGCCCAAAGACCGGACCGCCCGGTTGGGCCCGTTGGCCGCGCACTGGCATTCAGGCGTTCAGCCAGTCGGTAGGCCAGTAGCGCGGTCGCCAGCCACACAAGCTCGGGCACCAGCCGCATGGCCCACGCGGACGCATCCAACGCCACCAGCGGCCACTGGGCCCACCCCACCAGAGGAGGATGGTCAAAGTAGCTCCAGTCCAGATGCACGGCATACAGCGCGTAATGCGCTTCATCAACCGACAACCCCAGTAGCGCACCCATGCCGAAGTGCAGGGTGCACACCAGGAACAACAGGATCCAGGTGTTCCTGGAGACGCGGTATTGAGGGAGGGCGGAGCGCAAGGGCAACATGGGAGGAGTCACAACCCCAGCAGTCTAAACTGCGGTGTCCAGCCCACAACCTGCCATGCCCGAAATATTGTCCAGCCCCGCCCGCAACATTGATCCCCGCATCTGTCCGCTATGTGGTCTCAGCAACCAGTGCGCCAACGAAGTGCAGCGAGAAACCGGTGTGGCACAGGGTCCGTGCTGGTGCACCACAGCTGTGTTTGCGCCGACGCTGCTGGCACGCATTCCGGACGATGCCCGCCGGCTGGCCTGCGTGTGCGCGCGCTGTGCATCGGCGGCACTCCCTGACCCTTCTTCCTCCTGAATCCATCCATCTTCCGTTGACCAACCAAAGGACTCCCATGCCTACCTACCATATTGAAATGCTCGAAGGCCGCACCGTCGCACAAAAGAAGAAGCTGGCCGAAGAAATCACCCGCGTCACCGTCGAGGTACTGGGCGGTTCACCTGAATCCGTCGACATCCTGATCACCGATGTAAAAAGGGAAAACTGGGCCACGGGCGGAAAACTCTGGAGCGAGCCGCGCGACTGAGCACCCCATGCGCATGAACCTGCGACTGGCCATTCACTATGGCCTCACGATCTTCCTGAGCGCTTTTTTGCTGTTTCAGGTTCAACCCTTGATTGGCAAGATGATCCTGCCTTGGTTCGGTGGCTCGGCAGCCGTCTGGACCACCTGCATGCTGTTCTTTCAACTGGTGTTGTTGCTCGGCTACTTTTATTCGCACTGGGTGGTGCGCACGCTCACACCGTCGCGCCAGAGCCTGGTCCATGGCAGCCTGCTGGTCATCAGTCTGTTGCTCATCCCCATCAGCCCCAGTCTGGACTGGAAGCCGCTGGGTGCGGAAAATCCGACGCTACGCATCCTGGGCTTGCTCACGGTATCCATCGGCTTGCCGTATTTTGTGCTTTCGACCACCGGGCCGCTGTTGCAGGCCTGGTTTGCCCGGGAACGCTTTGGCGTTGTTCCGTACCGGCTGTTCGCGTTGTCCAATTTTGGCTCCATGCTGGCACTGCTGGCCTACCCCATCGCGGTAGAGCCTGTTTTTCCCACACTGTGGCAATCCTGGCTATGGTCGGGTTTGTATGCCTGTTTTGTGCTGGCCTGCGGTCTGCTCGCCTGGCGCGGCCGCAAGGGCGAACCCCTCGTGCTGCAGACACACGACGACGGGCCTGCACCCCGCTGGAACGACAAACTGCTGTGGGCGGCACTGGCTGCCTGCCCGTCCATTCTGATGGTCGCGGACACCAGCTTCCTGACCACCAACATTGCACCCATCCCGATGATCTGGGTGGCGCCCTTGGCGTTGTACCTGCTGTCTTTCATCCTGGCGTACGAGCGTCATGGGCGCTACCGGCGCAGGATCTACCTTCCACTGCTGGTATTGGGCCTGGGCGCACTGGCCTATCTGCCAACGATGAGCATCAATGCCTTGCCCATCTATGTTTCCATGGGCATCAATCTGTCCGCATTCTTTGTCGCCTGCATGGTCTGTCACGGAGAACTGTCTCGCCTGCAACCCCACCCCAGTCATTTGACGGCTTACTACCTGATGCTGTCTGTTGGTGGCGTAGTCGGTGGATTCTTCGTCGGAGTCGTAGCGCCCTATTGCTTTGACAGCAACTACGAGCTATCCATCGCCATCGTGCTCACAGGTTTGGTGACGGCCATTGCGGTCATTCCAAGGGTACGTTTTGCCAGCCCATTGTGGCGGAAGGTGAGCGTGACGTCTGCCGCGGTCCTGCTGCTGCTGTTGAGCTGGATTCGTGTTGACGACCACTTGTACGAAACCCGCGGAGCCGATGTGAGCCTGCGCAATTTCTATGGCACGCTGCAGGTCTACACCAACGCGGAGCGGGGCTCCCGCAGCATGCTGCATGGGCAAATTACACACGGCAGGCAGTTCACCGACCCTGCCAAGCTGGACGTACCCACTACCTATTACAGTGCGGACGGCGGCGTCGGCAAGACAATGCAGATCAAGGCCGAACAAGGCCCCTTGCGTGTCGGCGTCATTGGTCTGGGTGTGGGCACGCTGGTAGCCTATGGTCGCAAAGACGACTACTTCCGTTTGTACGAGATAGACCCACTGGTCATTGATATCGCCAGGAAGAACTTCAGTTTTCTGGCACGCACCGCGGCATCCACCGACATCGTGCTCGGCGACGCCCGACTGCAACTGGAACGTGAGCCGGCGCAGCAATTTGACGTACTCGTGGTAGACGCCTTTTCGGGGGACTCAGTACCAATTCACTTGCTGACCTACGAAGCATTTGCTCAGTATTTCCGTCACCTCAAGCCCAACGGCGTACTGGCCGTACATATCACCAACCGGTTTCTGGACCTGCAGCCCGTGGTCCAGACAGCCGCCGACCACTTTGCCAAGGACGTCAAAATGGTCCACGCAGATGGAATACCGGAGAAACTGGTTCTGCGGGCCAATTGGGCCCTGATCAGCAGCGACCCGGAATTCTTCAAACACCCCGCACTCAACAGCGCGGTGCGCATCCGCTCCCAGCCCAGTTTCCGACCCTGGAAGGATGACTACAGCAGCATTGTCTCGGTGATGCAGTAGCGCGGATGGCACGAGCCAATAACCGGCACTTCAACTTCACAAACTTTTACAGAACCAGCGCTGCGCACGGTCAACTCCGCGGGGAGGCAGCTGCGTTGTAGTCCGATGGAGTCGTTCCATGCATCCAACACACCGGAGATTTTCATGAAGACAAAGGCACTCGTTACTGCATTGGCTTTGACCGTGGCCGGACTGGCAATGGCGCAAACCGCAACCCCCAACTTGGACAAACGCGAAGCGAATCAGCAGCAACGGATCGACCAGGGTGTGGCTTCCGGCCAGCTCAACGCCAAAGAAACCAACCGCCTGCAAAAGCGCGAAGCCAAATTGGCAGCCGATGAAGCGGCTGCCAAGGCTGACGGTACGGTCACCCGCGCGGAGCGTCGCAAATTGCAACGTGAAGCGAACCGCGACAGCAGGGCCATCCGCAAGCAAAAACACGACGCACAAACCGCAGCGCCTGTTGGGAAATAAGTCCGACGGCAACCCGCGCGTGGCAGACTACTCCCCCATCTGTTGCAACAGGTACAACCGCTGGTAGATGCCCTGATCCAGCGCCATCAGGGCATCGTGCGTGCCCTGCTCGTGGATGCGGCCATGGTTGAGCACCACAATGCAGTCTGCCGCGCGGATCGTCGACAGGCGATGGGCAATAGCCACCACCGTCACACGCCCACGTAACTCCGACAACGCCACTTGCACGATCTGCTCGGTCTCGGAATCGATATGCGCTGTGGCCTCGTCCAGAAACAGGATGCGCGGTTGTCCGGCCAGTGCACGGGCAATCGCGATCAACTGCTTTTGCCCCACCGACAGGCGCGCACCGCCCTCACCCAGCAGGGTGTCGTAACCCTGCTCCAGTTGCAGGATGAAGTCGTGGCAATGGGCAGCACGCGCCGCCGTCTCCACTGCGTGCTGGGTCAGCTCCCGCCCCATGGCGATGTTGTCGCGCACGGTGCTGGCCAGCAGAAACGGGTCTTGCGGCACGAGCCCTACATCGGAGCGAAACTGGGCATCGCTGAAGTGCCGCAGCGCGATGTCGTCCAGCGTAATGCTGCCCGACTGCGCCTGGTAGAAGCGCAGCAACAAACTTAGCAGCGTGGACTTTCCACTTCCGGTGTGGCCGACCAGGCCAAAGAAACCGCCCGCGGGAATGTACAGTGACAAATCGTGCAATACCACGGTCGCAGGATCGTAGCCAAAACGCAGGTTCTCAATCCGGATGGCGCCCTCGCGGATGCACTCGTCACTGCTCACTGGTGTTGGACGGTGTTCCTGCAGCAACGCGTCCACCCGGGCAGCCGCCACCACGGCTTGCTGCAACTGGCCGAACTGCAGGGTAATCTGGATCAGCGGGTCCACTACGCGACCGATGTAGCTGACGAAGGCATACAAAATACCGATCTCCACCATACCCAGACTGCGTTGGCCAAAGCTGTAGATCACTGCAGCCAGCAGCACCACATTGATGAAGTCCAACATGGGGCGCAGCAGCCAGGCGTTGACCCGCATCTCGGCCACACGGGCTGCCAGGTGCTGTCGATTGGTCTTGTCAAAGCGGTCACGAAAGCGCCGCTGCGCATTGCTGGCCTGCAGTACGGCCATGCCGGCAATGGACTCCGACATCTGGGCATTGATGTCGCTGCGCTTCTGGCGCGCACGGGCCACGGCGGGCGCGCTCCAGCGCTGGTAAAACCAGACGATCACCACCACCGCCGGAATCAGCATCAGCACGATCAGCATCAGGCGCCAGTCCAGCCAGGCCATGGCGCCCATTGCGCCCAGCACAACGATGCTGCTGTCCAGCATGACAAATAACACTTGCACGTAGAGGCTCTTGACCTGCTCGGTGTCGTTGGTCACGCGGCTGACCAGCTGCCCGGTAATGGCCTTGTCAAAAAACACCATGGGCAAGCGCAGTACATGGCCGTAGACCTCCTCACGCAAACGCCGCACCGAACGCATGGCCACACCCGACAAGCGGGTCAACTGGGCGTAGCGGATCACGCTGGCCACACTGCCTGCCACGATGATGCCGATGAGCAAAAGACCCATCATCTGCAAGTCCAGGCGCTGGGGCAACAGGTAGTGGTCTATGTAGTACTTGCCCATCAGGGGACCGGCAGCTTCGAGCAGAGCCGCCGCCAGCAACCAGGCAGTGCCCAGCATCAGATGGCGTCGCTCGGGTGCCGCCGCGTGCAACAGCAGGGCCACTGCCCGTCGCGTATTGCGCGGCGTTACGGGGCCTGCAGTGCCGGACTGCGGATCGTTTTCAGGCGGCATCCAGGCTAGCCTCCAGTTGTTGGTAGCGCCACTGCGCAGCGTACCAGCCATCACGCGCGAGCAGGCTGGCATGGTTGCCCTGCTCGCTCACTTTGCCGTCCTTGAGCACCAGAATGTGGTCAGCATCCATGACGGCACTCAGCCGGTGGCTGACGATCACTGCAGTGCGCCCGGTGCGCGCGCTACGCAGGTGCTGCAGGATGTCGGTTTCGGTCTGGGTGTCCACTGCCGACAACGCGTCGTCCAACAATAACAATGGGGCGTCGGTCAACAATGCGCGGGCGATAGCCACGCGCTGGCGCTGCCCACCCGATAGCGCAATGCCCTTTTCACCGACGGGGGTGTCGTAGCCGAGTGGCATGCGCACAATATCGTCGTGGATGGAGGCCAATCGCGCGGCCTGTTCAACCTCTGCACGACTGGCATCATGCCTGGCCAGCGCGATGTTCTCGGCAATGGAAGCAGAAAAGAGAAAGGGCTCCTGTGGCACCCAACTGATGGCCCGGTTCAGCGCGTCGAGCCGATAGTCTGACAACAACTTTCCGCCCCACAACACATTGCCAGAATGTACCCCGTACTGGCGCAGGATGAGCCGCAAAACACTGGACTTGCCCGCACCGGTGGCGCCCACGAGGCCCAGGGTCTGACCGGCTGGCACGCTCAGGCTCAGACCCGACAGGGCCAGGGCATGATGCCCCGGGTAGGAAAAACTCACGCCGTCAAAAACCAATGAACCATTGCCCACTGCGTCGAGTGTGCCGTGGTCATCGATGGACAACGGAGCATCCAGCGTGGGCTGCAGGCGCCCCCAGGCGGCCCGTCCGCGCTCCAGAAGCGCCAGCACCCAGCCCGCAGCAAACATGGGCCAGATCAGTTGCCCCAGATACATGCTGAAGGCCGTCAATGCACCAATGGTGAGCTCGGCATGCCACACCAGATAGCCACCAAGCCCCAGCGTCAAGACCGTCGCACTGACCAGGGCAATGCCCACGGCGGGCTCAAAGGCAGCCTCCCAGCGCTGGGCCCGCAGACTGGCACTCGCTGCGGCTTCGGCCAATTCGGCAAATCGGGCGGCACTGCGGTCCTCCAGGCCCAATGCACGCAGGGTGCGCACGCCCGTCAACGTCTCTTGCACATGGTCATTGAGTTTGCCAAAGGCATCCAGTGAGTCCTTGGATGCCTTGTGGATGTGGTTGGAAATACGCCAGAACGCCAAGGCCATCAAGGGGAAAGGTAACAGCGCCGCGCCCGCCAGTCGGCCATCCACGCCCAGGCTCATCATCGCCACCACCATGATCAGGGTCAGGGTACCGTCAAAGCCCGCGAGCATGGCTTCACCTGACGCCATTTCCACCGAGTCAATGTCGTTGGTGGCCATGGCCATCAAGTCACCCGTGCGCTTCTGCTGGAAAAAGTGCGGCCCTTGCAAACACAAGCGGGCATACAGGCGCTGGCGCAGTTCTGCGCCCAGGCGGTAGCTGGCGGCAAACAATTGGAGGCGCCATGCCACCCGCAAAAAATAGATGGCGACACCCGCCAGAATCAGCCACGCCAGTTCACCCTGTAGCGCGCCCGGACTCAACGTTCCGCCCACGAGCCCGTCCACCACCTGCCCGACCTGGCGTGGAATGTAAACCGTGAGCGCACTGACCGCTGCCAGCATCAGGGCTGACAACAGATAGGGGCGCCAGTTCTGGCGGACGTAGAGGCCAATCAGGCCGGTCAGACTCATGTGGATGGTGTGCGACTAGGTCCGTCGACGCTCCAGCTTGGCTTCTTCATAGAAGCGCGTTTTGGCGCGAAACATGGCCTGGTCAGCTTCATGCAGCGCCGCTTCCACCAGCCCGGCCGACACGCAGGAGGCGATGCCGATGGCCAGACTCAGACGCTGTCCTGGATAGAACTGGTTGTTGAGCTCAACCATGGACTCGATGCGCTCCTGCAAGCCTGCGGCCACCCGCTCATCGCAGCCCGGCAGCAAGGCAATGAATTCATCACCCCCGACCCGCGCCACACAGTAGGGATAGCCAGTCGTTGCGCTGGCAAGTACCTCGCCAGCGCGACGCAGCACGCCGTCTCCTGCCGCATGCCCATGCTCATCGTTGATGCGCTTGAGACCATTGAGGTCCATCGCCATTACGCTCAACGGCCACGGCCCCTTGCGGCTGATGCGGTTGAGTTCATCCACATAAAACGCCCGATTGCGCAGCTTGGTCAATGCATCGTGTTTGCCCAGGTATTCCAGGTAGGCCTCGGCCTTCTTGCGCGCCGTGATGTCGATCAACGAGACCAGCACCAGACTCCAAGTTGACTGGTGGGCAGGCAGCACCGCAAACTGCATATGGATGTTGATCAGCTCGCCCGTCAAGGAGTAGTTCACCACTTCCCGCAACTGAACGGTTTTGCCATCCCATAGGTCAATCAGCTGTTCGGCGAAGGAGTCATGCATTTCATCCCTGAATACCTGACCCAACTTTGCCAGCAGTTCATCCTGGCTAGCGGCGGAAAACATCGAAAGGGTCTGCCGATTGACATTGATGACCCGGATTTCCTCCATGCAACGGCCGACAAACTCAGGGTGCACGCTGATGAAAACGCGAAAATCACGAATACCCTGGGCCCGCACTTCATCGAGCAAGCGCTTGACGCCACTGAAGTCTTCAACCCAGAGGGACACCGGAGAATAGTCAAACAGGTCCCGCGCGTATTGTTCGCTCAGTGCCAGCCGGTCTTGGGCCTGTTTGGTCTGGGTGACGTCTTGCAGCGACACCATGACCCGGTCCCAGGTGGCTTCATGACCTTGCAGTACCCGCACGTGGATTTGGGCGTCCACACGGCGCCCGTCCAGCGCGTAGTTCACCGTCTGATTGGAAAACTCCAGCGTTCCACGCCACAGAAAATTCAGTTCGACCAGCATTTGCCCGAAGGTGTCATCGCGAAAGACTTCCGCCAATCGCTCCTCCAACTCCTGTTGGCAACTGGCCGCCAACACGGTAAGGGTCTGCCGGTTAACCTTGATGATCTTCAAGCAGGCTGCGCACTGTTGAAATAGCGCCGGTGTCTGTGTGAGATGCGCGGTCAAATCCACGACGCCCTGCGCGCGCCAAGTGTCAAACAAAACCTTCAAGGCACTGTAATCTTCCAGCCACAACGAAATGGGGGCTGATTCAAACATCAACTCGAAGTCGGTCTCGGGATTCTTCTGCACCATACCATCTCCTCCTTGGGGCTATTGTCCACCAGCCCCGTGCTACGGGCAGCCAAGGTATGCATCCAGGCGGACGAACCAGGGAATTCATCCAGCAACCCGTTCCATCTGGCGCAGGTAGAATTTCATGCATCCATTTGACTGATTTTCACGATGCCCACCAACCACCGAATCGCCGTTAGCCCCCGTTTCCTTGCCCTCGGGATCGCGACCCTGCTTGCCGGCCCGGCACTCGCCCAAGTCAGCCCCGTCGCAAGCGACCAGCGCGTCATGGAGATCGTGGACACCCGTTGTGTGCTGTGCCATGGCCGCGAAGGGGAAAGCGCCAGTGCGATCTACCCGCGATTGGCAGCGCAACACCCGGATTACCTGCTCAAGCAGTTAAAGGATTTCCGCGACGGCCGGCGCAAAAGTGACACCATGAGCGACATGGTCAAAGGCATGAAGGACGAAGAATTCAGGGGCTTGGCCGCCTGGTTCAGCACCCGCAAACCGGGCTTCCGCCAACCTGCGGACGCTGATCTTGCGGGTGTCGGCAAATATATCTTTACCAAAGGCAATTCTTTCTCCGGCGTGCCGGCGTGCGTGTCGTGCCACGGTGCAAGCGGACACGGCACGCAGCAATTGCCACGGTTGGCAGGCCAGCACCCTGCCTATCTGGAGGGGCAGCTCAAGGAATTTGGTGACCGCGAACGCACGAACGACAACGCCGTCATGCACAGTGTGGCTTCCAAACTGACCGCACTCGAGATCCGCTCGGTAGCGGTCTACATCGGCAGTCTGCAATAGTCCGATGGAGGGTTCGCTGCACCGTTCCAGATGGATTCGGGGGCTCTACTTTGCCGCGGGGGTTGCTGCATTGGTAGCGGGGCTACTGGGTATCGTCTTGCCCGTGTTGCCGACGACCCAGTTTGTGCTACTGGCCGCCGCATGTTTTGCCAAAAGCTCAGACCGCTTCTACAACGCACTGCTGAACCATCGTCTCACAGGCCCCCTCATCGCTGACTGGCGAACGCATGGCGCCATGCAACGCAAGACCAAGCACTGGGCCGTGCTCATGATGGCCCTGTCATTCGGGACCTCGATAATCGTCATACACTCGTTCTGGCATCGCATCATGTTGTTGGCCATGGCGACAATCCTCGGGGTTTTTTATCTGGCGTGTCCCCGTGCGGCCCGAGCCCCCGACAGACCGAACAGCGGAAACCGCCTCTCCAGAGACCTGACGCCATTCGCCGTGTAAACTGTTTCCATGTGCCAACTCCTTGGAATGAACAGCCGACTGCCAGCCAGTCTGACACTGAGTTTTACCGGGTTTTCGCAGCGCGGTGGCTGCACCGACCACCATGCTGACGGCTGGGGCATCGCTTTCTTTGAGAGTGACGGGCAAAAACCCGGAAAGGCGGCGCGCTATTTTGTCGACAAGGAAAGCGCCGCCACATCACCGATTGCGCAAATGCTGCGCACCTACCCGATCAAGAGCCACAACGTCGTCGCCCACGTGCGCAAGGCCACGGTGGGCCAGGTCAGTCTGGAGAACTGCCATCCGTTTGTGCGCGAGTTGTGGGGCCGCTACTGGGTGTTTGCCCACAATGGCGATCTGAAGGATTTTCAACCCACCCTGCATGGAGCCTTCAAACCTGTGGGTGACACGGATAGTGAACTTGCTTTCTGCTGGCTATTGCAGGAACTCAACAAGTCACACTCCGGCGTGCCCAGCGTCGAAGAGCTCACGCACACGCTACGCGAACTGGTGCCCCGGATTGCCAGGCACGGCACCTTCAATTTCCTGCTCAGCAATGGACAGGCGCTGTGGGCGCATGCCAGCACCAAGCTGCACTTTGTGGTGCGCCAACACCCTTTCACCCAGGTCCAACTGAAGGACGAAGACGTGAATGTGGATCTGGCTGAACTGAACGGACCTGAGGATCGTCTGGCCATCGTAGTAACCGAACCACTGACCACCAATGAAAACTGGGTCGCCATGGAGCCCGGTGAATTCAAGGTTTTTGTAGACGGTGCGCCGTTGACCGGCTGACGACAAGGGTGCCCGGCGACGCCGTGGCGTATCAGGCTTGGATTCTGGGCGCGACCACTGCATGTGTCAACAGCGTTTATCCTTACGCACAGTTCAAGAAATTGGACTAGATTCATGAGAGCAGCATGGTGTAAAAACCCCCACTCCATCAAGGCCATTCCATGAAACACTTTTTACAAAACACGAGCTGTGGAACCGGATCGGCGGTATTGCTGTTTTGCTCGGCTCTGGTGGCATGCGCCCCGCAGGAAACTGTGCGCAACACTGCCCCTGCAACGCCTGCAACAGTCGCTGTGGCGCAACCCGCTCCGGCTGCGCCACCACCGGTTGTTGCACTACCCTATGGAGACGCAGTCAAACTGGCCGCACGCGATCTGTTCACCAAAGCAAAATTGCCGGATGGTCAATCATTCAGCCTGGTGATTGATCCCCTGGTCGATGGCACGACGGGGATGCAATCCGTGGCCACCGTTGCACTGGAGCAGCAGGTTACAGACATTGTTTCCAGCAACTATCCCCGGTACCAGATCAAACCCTTCAATTCTGCGAACCTTGCTGCCGCACCCCTGGTTTTCATTGGCACCTTCACCCCCATCAATCTGCAGGGAAAGGCTGCGGGCGAGCGAGATGCCTATCGCGTCTGCTTTGCGTTGGCCGACCTCAAGACCGGCAAGATTGTCAGCAAGGGGTTTGCCAGGTCACAAATGGACGGCATTGATCCGACACCATTGCCCTATTTTCGCGATGCTCCCCTCTGGGTCAATGACAAAATCGTGGAAGGCTATATCAAGACCTGCCAGGGAACCAGTGCAGGAGACCCCATCAATGCAGCCTACCTTGACAAGGTGAGCGTCGTTGCCGGCATCGACGAGGCCACCAAAGCCTACAACAGCAAGAAATACAAGGACTCTCTGGCTCTCTTTACCGCCCTGTTGCGAAACCCGGCCGGCGACCAGCCCAGGGTGCACACGGGCATTTACCTCTCCAACGTCAAATTGGGGCGCCGCGAAGCGGCCATGCAGGTGTTTTCAAAAATGGCATCCCAGGGCATGAGCGCGAAACGCCTGGCCGTCAAATTTGGCTTTCAAAGCGGTGGTTCGGCACTGGCCAAAGATGAAAATCCATACGATCGGTGGCTCAAGGAACTCGCCAGCGTGTCCTCTAAATTGGCAAAAACCTCCGAGACCTGCTTTGAGGTGGGCGGGCACACCGGCCGTGGAGGCTCGGAACCACTCAACGAACGCCTGGCGCTTCAACGCGCCGAATACGTCAAGCAACGTCTGCTGGCGGAACGCAAGGATCTTGCAAACGTCATATCAACAAAGGGCTATGGCTCCAGCGAGGCACTTGTGGCCACCGGTAAGGGCGATCCCTTTGACGCACTGGATCGGCGCATCGAATTCAAATCAACCCAATGTCCGACGAAGAGTTGAGTAAATGTTTTGGTGCCACCAGGTATTTCCGGTGCGACGTGCAGCAGGGCCACAATGAAAGCGTATTTCAGACGCGCGTGTGCCATTGCACTCGCCACATGCGTCTGGAATTCCTTTGCGGGGCCGGACCAGCCAGCCGAGGCCCCCATATTGCGGACCAGCATCGGCTCGCACAGCGCGCCCATTCGTGCAATCGATGTGGACAGCAAAGGGCGGTATGCGGTGACGGCCGCGGAAGACAAGACGGCCGGTATCTGGGATCTTGAAAGCGGCAAGTTATTGCAAGTCCTGAGACCCCCGGTAGGCCCAGGAAACGACGGGAAACTCTTTGCCGCTGCAATGACGCCGGATGGAGCCATGGTAGCGGTGGGTGGGTGGTCCGCAGACAACGACGTCTACCTGTTCGACCGGTCCAGCGGGGTGCTGCGTCATCGCATCACCGGATTGCCGGATGTCGTCACCCAGCTCACTTTCTCACCCGACGGAAGGACGCTCGCCGTTGGGCTATGGGGTGTGAATGGCGTTCGCCTGTTCAGCAGTGATTCTGGCTGGCACAGCAGCCGCGAGACTGGCAGCGACAACCGCTACGAAGGTGCAGTCTCCGGGGCCAAATTCTCCTGGGACGGGGCCCGGCTCGCGGTGGCAAGTACCGACGGGTTGATCCGGTCTTACGCCGCAACACAACGATCCCTCAGTCTTGTAGGCAGTACCCGCCCCGCCCAAGGGCGACAGCCGTTCGGTGTAGCCTGGTCACCCGACAATCGACTTCTGGCAGTAGGGTTTTCAGATTCCGCCTCGGTTGCCGTACTGAACGCCGACAGCCTGCAACTGGCCTATGCTCCAAGCACCACAGGCATTTCGGGAGGCAGTCTGAATGCCGTTTCCTGGACACGAGATGGTGAGGACCTGCTCGCGGCGGGAACCTTGCGAGGCGCAGATCGCTTAAACGTCCTTCGACGCTGGCGGCAGGGCGGCAAGGGTGCGGCAAACGACGAGAGTGTTGCCAGCAACACTGTTGTGGGAGTCCACGCTTTAGCCGACGGCCGCGTGGTCTACGCGTCTGCGGAACCCTCGTGGGGGTGGCTGAAAAAAACCTCCAATGGATATACCAATCAATCGTTTGGCAGTGCGCTGGCAGACTTTCGCAATGCTCGCAACACGTTTCGCCTGTCCCGTGATGGCGCAACCGTTGCATTTCCTTTGAACAGCACCCGGGGCGCCGGAGAGGTCACTGCATTCGACGTCGTGCAGTTGCAGTGGACTGCACCCCAGCCGCAATGGAAACCGCCCAGCGCGGGAAAACCTCCAGTCGGCATCAGCGATTGGTTCGAAAACACAACCCCCACGTTGAACCAGCGTCGCATCAGCTTGCCTGAGTCCGAAATTTCCATGACGGCAGCGGTTGCATCGAACAACTCAGGTTTTGCGATCGGAACCAGCCAGCACGTCCGGTACTACAACACCAGTGGAACAGAAATCTGGCGAGTGGCAGCGCCAGGCACGACCTGGCAGGTCAATATTTCCGAGAGCGGCCGATGGGTCGTCGCAGCATTCAGCGATGGCACCATCCATTGGTATACGGCAAAGGATGGCATGGAACATCTGACTTTGTTCGCGCACCCCGACCATCGCAGATGGGTTCTGTGGACTCCATCTGGCTACTTTGCAGCGGGCCCGGGATCCGAGGACTTGATAGGCTGGCATCTCAACCGGGGGAAAGACCTGGCGGCAGACTTTTTCCCGGCCTCCCGCTTCAGGGGGCAATACTATCGACCCGATGTGGTTGCCAAGGTGATAGAGACCGCAGACATCCAAGAGGCGGTTCGGCTGGCCGATCTCGATGCCAACCGAAAACCGCGAACCGAGATGGCAGGCGTTGCACTCCCACCCATTGTGGAGATACTGGCCCCGTCAGGGGAAGTGGCGACCTCCAAAGCGGAAGTGACGCTTCGTATTGCCATCCGTACGCCCAACGATGCGCCCGTGTTGTCTGTACGTGTTCGGGTCAACGGTCTGTTGCAACCCGAAACGCGCCTTCCAAAAGGCCAGGATGCATCCAGCACATCCGGACGTGAGGTCACTGTCAAGGTACCCGCAGACGACTCGGAAATACAGGTATTTGCAGAAAATCGCAACGGGGTATCGGCTCCCGCGGTCGTTCCGGTGAAATGGTCAGGTGCAAGGCCTCGCGACACCTCTACCGGAAATTCGGCCAGGACCGACAGTTCGCTGGCACCCAAGCTCTATGTGCTGGCGGTTGGCATGTCCAGATACCGCAATGCGGCGTACAACCTGGACTTCGCCGCCAAGGATGCGGGGGACTTCAGCAAAGCGATGTTCCTGCAAAAGGGAAGCCTCTACCGCGACGTGGAAGTCAAGGTCCTCACCGACGCGAAAGCGACGAAAGACGACGTATTGGATGGTTTGGAATGGCTCAAGCGCGAGGTGACATCCCGCGACGTCGGCATACTTTTTCTTGCCGGACACGGGCTCAATGACAACACTGGCAATTACTACTTTCTGCCTCACGACGGCAATCCGGAACAACTGCTGCGCACCGGGGTTGCGCAAAACGACATCAAACTGGCACTGAACAGCATCGCCGGCAAGGCTTTGTTCTTCATAGACAGTTGCCACTCGGGCAATGCCCTTGGCACAGCGAAGACCCGTGGCGCGGTCGATGTCAATGCCGTGGTCAATGAACTGGCCTCTGCCGAAAATGGTGTCATCGTTTTTGCCGCGTCAACCGGTCGGCAGTTTTCCAGAGAAGCTCCTGAATGGGGCAATGGCGCGTTTACCAAGGCGGTCGTGGAAGGACTGACCGGCAAGGCCGACTTCCGGAAAACAGGAGTCATCTCCCACAAGGCGCTGGACTTCTACGTAGCCGAACGTGTGAAAGAACTGACCAAGGGACAGCAGTCACCCGTCAGCATCACGCCATCGGGGATCGGGGACTTTCCAATCGCACTGGTGAAACGCTAACTGTCGCCAACATCAGATCAGTCGGCGTCCGCAGGGATTACATGGATTTTGGACTGTTGACAAGCTTGCCACCGGGTTGCGCTCCCCACACCCAAACGCTACCGTTCTCTTTGCGCGCCACGGAATGGTAGCCCCCTGCCGCGATCGCGACAAAGGCACCATCCACCTTGGACGGCTTCGCCACATTGACGGTGGTGCCGATACCGAGCTGCCCCTCCTCGTTAGCACCCCAGGCGAACAGTCCGTCCTTGGCCCGTAAACCCAGTGAGTGGTTGCCACCTGCAGCAATGGCAATCCAGTCATTGCCCTCGGCAACTTTGCTGGGAAGCGTCTGGGGACTTGCCGACGCATTGCCAAGTTGGCCACTCTGGTTGTCACCCCAAGCCATCAGTGTCCCATTGCGTTTGATGCCCAGGCTGTGGTTGCGTCCGGCGGAAATGGCGACAAATTCACGCCCGACCTCGACCGGCGTGGTCACGTCGTCCAGTTTGGCGATTCCAACCTGGCCAAGTTCGTTGTTGCCCCAAGCAAACAGGACACCATCGCGGTTGATCGCCAAACTGTGCGAAGCGCCCGCAGAGATTTTGGCAAAGCCGCTGCCGATTTGCATGGGGGTTGAACGAGGAATCGTTGTGCCGTCACCGACTTGCCCAAACTGATTGCCACCCCAGGCCCACAAGGCACCATCGGCCATCAGCACCAACACGTGCTGCCCGCCTGCCGCGACGTCGGCAATCTGGCCGCCTATCGGCACATTTCTTGGCTCATACCGCTTTCCAGTGGCGTCGCTGCCCGCAATCTGCTGACCCCACACCCAAAGCGTTCCATCCCGCTTTACGCCCACGGTAAAGCTTCCTCCAGCGGCCAACTTATCGTACGGCCCAGCGGGTACGGGTAGCGGGCTACCACTGTCTTTGCCCAGGACTCCAGTCAACTGACCCGAACCGTTTTCACCCCACGCCAACGCCACTCCATCCTTGCGCAACACCACCGTGTGGCTGCCCCCAGCAGCAATTAGCGCGACATTCTCAACACGCATGGACGCGGCTTCAGCCAGCGCCTTCCGAATATCGTCGTCCTTCTTCTTGACCAAGGGCTTGGCGCTGCCAGGTCCTTCAAAATCAATGGGGGCAGCAGCGCCATTGACGCCTGCGATTGCACACATCCACGCAGTCAGAACCAGTGTCAGTTTTTTCATTTCTTTACCGCGGTATCGTCTTTGGCAGGAGAGGCTGATTCAAGCTCACGCGCCAGCCGCAAACCAATGAACGGCCTGCGCTGACCAGGAGGGATCGATTCCCTCAAACTGAATCGCAGGTCGGCCGCTGCGTAATTAAATGCGCCACCGCGATACACCCTGCTCTGGCAGGTCGCATTGGTAACTGCGGATCCATCCACAGGCGCGCTCGCGTAGTCTTCCGTCTTGCAGTCCGCAACCCATTCAGCCACATTGCCCAGCGTGTCGTGCACGCCAAAGCGATTCTGGCGCAGGGAAGTGCTTGCTGGAGCCGTATAGGGACTTTGGTCATTGCACTTGAATGCCACCTTCGCGCCCGTTCGCTGCGCGAAAGACTCATCCGCCAGATTGGCATGCTCGCAGGACTTGGCCTCGTCTGCACCCCATGGAACAGCAGCATCTCTGCCAGCTCGTGCCATGTACTCCCACTCCGACTCCGACAGTAGACGATAGGGCTTGCCTGTCACCTGACTCATCCATTGCGCGTACGCACTGGCGTCGAACCAGCTAACGCACACCACAGGCTCGTCATCGCGCTGCGCAAACCCAGGCATCTTCCAACTGCGCGCATTGCCATCGGGCAACTTTTTATCGCAGGATGGATCTCCACCAAAGTTGTAGCCAGACGCATTGACAAAGGCACTGAACTGCGCCCGGGTGATTTCGAATCGGCTGACCGCCAGCGTGTACGCGATCTTGACCGCATGACGGGGAAGCTCGTCGGGACCAGCGCCGTTGCCGTTTGCACCCTGCTGAAAACTGCCCCTGTCCACCACCACCATTTCAGGGCAGCTTGGGCAGTCCCGAATGAGGCCTCCCGGTGAAAACCCCTCCGCTTTGGCAGCCGCATTGCTCGCTCCAGCACTAGGGGCCACGCCACGGTGCAAGAACACGTACGCCGCGCCAGCTACCGCAACCGCTGCGCCCAACGAGAAAATAATCGCCGGCCAGGATTTCTTGCCCACCGTTGCACCGACCGTGCCTGAACCGGATCCCAAGTCGTCCAGCCACTCTCTGGCGTTTTGGTAGCGGTCCTTGACAGCAATATTCAAGGCCTTGTCAATGGTTTTCAAAAATTTTGGCGTGTACCTTTTCTTGCCAAGTTCACTGGCAGGCACCAACAAGTCCCGAAGCAGGCGCGTATTGCTGGCACTGGGCTTGCGCATCACCACCATCTCATAGCAAGTGGCCCCAATCGAGTAGATGTCGGAATAGGGCCCTTGTGGGAACTGTCCGGTACTGTCCCATTGTTCCGGAGCAGAGTAGTTGTAGGTGACCATTGCGGTCATCGGCCTCTGTACTTCGTCATTGGACAACTGCCTGGCTGAGCCAAAATCAATGAGGATCGGTCGGGAGCCATCGGCCAGGAAGATGTTCGAAGGTTTGATGTCGCGGTGCAGAATCCGGGCGGCGTGCAACGCTTCGATGCCGCCCAGCAACGAGCGAAGAAAATCCCGGATCCACTGCTCCTCAAATTCCGGCTGCCGTTCGATACGTTGTTCGAGCGTCTCCCCCTGGCACAAGTCCATCACCATATACGCAGTGCGGTTTGCCTCAATACAACGGTAGACGCGCACCACTGACGGGTGATTGATTCCGGCCAGTAAACGTGCTTCCTCTATGAAACCGGCCAAACCCGCGCTGTATGCAGATTCATCCTTTTTTGACAAGATGGTGATGGCGTTGTTGTCAAATCGGGCCGCCAATCCCTGCGGGAGAAATTCCTTGATCGCCCGCGTCTGATTCAAAGAGTGATCATGTGCCCTGTAGACAATCGCGAAACTGCCGCTGCCCAGCACACCCTGGATTTCGAATTCGTTGATCCGGTAACCAACCGGCAAGGCCCGTGCGTCAGTCCCTTGGCGCTCCTGCGGCTCTTCAAAGAAACTGGGCGTATCTTGATCATCAACCATGAGAGTTATACCTGTCCAATGCGTGTAGATTCAGTGCGGGACGCGCCCTCGGACCCTTGGACCTGAGAACACGTGCCAACGAAAACTGAAGATAGAACCACTTGCTGCGCAATTGTCGATGGCGCAAGTCACTTACCACCCTTGCGGCGTTTGATAAGACACAAAGACTCAGCCACTTCGACAAGATAGACCGCACTGTCTGATTTCTCGTTAAAAGACACAATCCGCCCAGGCAAGGCGGCGATGGTTGGATCACTCAGATTGCCTTCCGTAAACAAAAGTTGTCCCCGCTGCCAACAGCGCATCTGATACGACCCCACCGCTTCGTTGCTTGGCATGGGGCGCTCGACCGGTGTAAAAACCGGCTTTTGCTCCATGCTGGGCGGCGGAACCTTCAATGGGGCATCTTTTTCAGCTTCCCCCGCCTGCACGAAGCAGGGCGCCGCGAATACCAGTGCAATTGACAACGAACGGAGATTTGCGGACCATAAGTTAACACTATGTGCCATCGCTATCTCCGGTTGAGCACAAACCGTGCTTCACCAAATCTCGCGTCAGCACTACTGCCAATGGATGCCCGGATCATGCCCAACGGTCTTTTTTGCATCTCGATTCCCCCTACACCATCGCGCCCCAGGGACAACGCGGGATCATTGTCTGACGCAAAGCATGCGACCGAATCCAGAGAGGCCGCGACTTTGATTCCAAGACCCCCTCCCCCCGGAACAACCACCTCCTGGTTGGCACCGACCCAAGGATCCGAATTGACCGGATTCGGAAAGATGCGCATTGTGGAGCGGTCTTTATCGGAGGTCAAATAGCAGTACAGGTAGGCATCCTGATTGGTCTTCACCGAAAAGGCGAGAGGATCCCCGGTGCGCGGCTTTTTATCAGCGCCAGTGCCCACAAACTCAACGCCTATCGGTTTCCAGGAAGACTCATCCGCCAAGTTGATGGAACGGGTCGCAACCCTGGTTCCCGGCTGCTTGGGGTTGCTCTTCGCAGCAAACCTCTTGAGCATTTCATCGTCTGACAGAAAAGCCAGCTGCTTGCTGCTGCGTTTGGCGTTCTTGTTGGGCAGATTCACGACGAAGAAGAACATTTGTTCATCCACTGTTTGCGGTGGTGGCAACTTGTTTGCCGCCGCCAGGGCCTTCAGCGACTCAGCAAATTCCCTGTTGGGTTTTCCATCGACAGGCCCGTTGTACCGCCCCATGATCCGCATCTGGTTCTGCATGTACTTGACCAGTTTTCCCTCTTCCACCAGGTTGAAGTACCAATCGCCAACTTCGCGTTTAACCATGGGATGCGTGGCTGGAACACCCAGGCACTGCCAGTATGGAATGCGCAGCAATTTCCCAAACAGCTCGATGGTCGCCAGTTCCACCAAGTTGCGAACACCACCGCCCACACCTTCAGAACGACTGACACTGAAGTTGTAGCTGATCCCAAAAGTCTTGTTATCCATGGTCCCCTGCATGCCACCGCCACCCTGCGGTTGTGCGGGTTGCTGGCCCTGCTGCTGGCCCTGTTGCTGTTGGCCTCCCACGGAAACTCCAAAATTACTTCCTTCACCGGAGCGCTGCAGCATCACTGAATTTCGTGAAGTGACTCCCGGCAGCAACTCCATCGTCTTGGTGCTCATGATGCTGACGTCCAATCCAATCAAGGCCGTATTGGCAGACCCCTGCCTTCCCCCGCTAACGGGGCCGAGCTGCACGCCCACAGCAGCCTGCCCGGAAGCAAGCCCTTCGTCCATTTGCGTGAGCGATCCGCGAATGTTGTAGTCTGGCTGGAAGTTGTAGACATTCTGGTGTCCACCCGAGTTCTTCAACCAGTCCTGCAGATTCTTGACATCGCTTCCAAACGTAACCAGTCGAATGGCGCGGCTTCGTCGGGTCATGTCCGAGACTGATGAAATCAGCATGTCGCGGGTTCCGACATTCGCGCGCTTGGTGTTGTCCACCAGATCCTCCGTCAGCACCACTACGTCTCGAATCCCGTTGTCAATCAGCAGCATATCCATGCACACCAACGCATCATCGAAATTGGTTATGGTCCGCTGAACAGGTGCCGCGGGGCTGCTCTTGCTCTCAATGGCCGCCTTGGCAACGTCTTGCCGCACATCGGTCAAGCTGTTCCCGGCACACCCGAACAGCGCGATACCGATCAGGCTGCAAATTGCAAGTGCCGTTTGGCGTTTCTTCATTACGATTCCTTATCAGTTCAATTCAAATCAGCTGCCATCGCACATGCTTCACAAAGCCACTGGGGCCTGCCAGGCTAGAGACCGATCTCGTCCAGGATTTCCTTCACATTGTTCACCGTCTTTACAACGCCGTTCAGACCGACATTAATAGTACCGATGGCCTCGCCCACCTCACCAACCACTTCAATGCCCTCCGTCGAAAGACTGGTAATGAAATCTGACAGCTTCATAAAGTCGTCATGGAAATGCTGGATGTTCTGACCCAGATCTCCGAGATGCCCCATCACTCCTTGCTCAAGCTCCCCGACGCTGGAGACCAATTTGTCCTTGGCAGCGTTTCCGGCGCTTTGGGTGTGCTCTGCAAAGTGATGGGCCTGCTCGCCGATGTGCTGCGCGTAGCCGCCCACCTCCTGCTCCAGGTCGTGAAGGTGGTTGTTCGCCTCCTGCTCGAAGCTGTGGAACGTCTGCTCCACCTTCTGATGCAATTCAGTGACGTGGTGCACCAATTCATTTCCGAACTTGTTTGCTGTCTGGTGCCCCGTTTCGATAATATGGTGTGCAGCATCGTTGACTTTATGGCTCGTGTCTTCCGCGAGATGACCCACTTCCTGCACCAGTTGCTCCACACTGTGATCGGCCTCGTCAATTTTGTGAACCAGCCCATCGTTGTCATGCTGAAGCTCTGCAACTTTCTTCACCGTCTCGTCTACACACGGCACGGCCGCGTCTTCAGTCGCTGTCAGAGCCTCATCCAACTCCGTAAATGCCTGGGTCAACTCCCCGTCCAGCGTGTGACATTGACTCGTCAACGTATGCAATCGCCCAAGATGCTGCTCTGTTTCCGACTGCAAATGCGCAGCAAAGGAATCGAACTCATGGTCAAGGTTGTCTAGCAGCGACTCTACTTCGACGATGTGCTGATTGGCTTGCTCCAGCGCGGATTTGAATGCCTGGAGCTGCGCGTGAACGGTTGCTTGTATTGATGCCATCTTATATCCCCCGAAATTACTGAGTGACTGGGTTTACACATCCACGCCGACTGCTGACGCAACACTCCGGACATTCCCAATGGTCTCTTCCAGCGGACTGATCAGGCTGTCGATGACGTCGAAAACCGGTTTGAGCGCCTCGCGCACGGCTTCGTTCTCTCCACCCGCCTTGTGCATCGCATCGGTCACCGCATCCATCTCTCGTCCGACAGCGTCGGTCAAATCACTCACCACGCTATTCACGGCGTTTTCAAGGACATCGCGTCCTTGCGACATCAGACCGGTGACGGCACCGGCCACATCCTCATGCCCGACCGCTGCCAAAAACTGCACAGCTTGCCCTGCGTGCTCGGTCATCGGATTGATCAAGTCTGAATGCACAGTCGAATCCAGCTGGTGCTGGAATTGTTCAACGTGATCATGGGCGTTGTGCGAAAAGGTCTCCGACTGCTCCTTCATGTGTGACAGGAACTCGTCAAACCCGGTCATCGCCGGATGCGCCTGGGACTCAAATTGCTTGCCAAGGTCGACAACATGGTCATGCAGGTTGTGGACACGTTCCTTCGCACTGTCGACGAAGGAATGCGCAGTATGTTTGACCTGCTCGAGCATTTGCTGGGAGACCGTTTTGGATTGGTCCACTGCGGTCTGCGCATGCTTGGCACTCTGCTCAAAATGCTCCGTCGCTGTTTTGATATCGACAACCCAATGATCCATCTTGGCAAAAATCTCGTGGTGATGGGTTTCACAGCCGTTGACCAATTCCTCAATATGGTCAATCGTCTGGTGAACCGCATCCTCAAGATGTTTGCTGGCCGTGGTCAATACACTCTTGGAGTGTTCCACCGCACCGTTCAGCTGTTCAACCTTGTGGCCAACCGAATCAAATCGCTGTTTGACTTCGTCCATCCGCGCCAAAACACTGCGGGCCTCCTGAATGATGGAATTGAATTCTTCCGATTCGGCATGTGTATCGACAGGAACATGGGTGTGCGTTGCCATGATGAGCCTTTGTTTTAAACGTGGGAATCAGACAGTTAGAGACCAATGGCGTCTTCAAGGGCCTTGAGGGCCGCGATGGCATCTTTGATCACTTCGGTAGCTGCCTTGAGGGCTGCCAACTCTGGAAGAATCGGCGACATCGCACCCGTGATCGCCGCTCCGGCAGTGGTTGCCGCAATCGACTCTGCAATCTGTTGTGCCAGAAACGCGACGGCCTCATGAATCAGTTTTTGAAATTTCTCCTGCACCTTGCTTTGGACCTCATGCGTTGTGTGTTCGCCCACGTGCTGCAACAATGTCTCCAGCTCGTTCTGAAACTCCGTGCCAACGGTATTGCACTGGCTGCTCAGATCACTGACAGCATGCGTCAAATGGGATAGGGTCTGCTCGAAATGTCCGGGCAGCAATGAGTCCGTGTGACTTCCCAGCAAGTCCTTGAAAGCGCTGGATGCCTTTTGAATAACTTGCGTCTGTGTCTCCTGAATGCTGTGCGCGAGATCGCCCCCGGTCGCAAAGGCCTTTTCCGCAAGTTCATTCAGTTCACTGGCCATTTGCCCGACCTGCCCCAAGAACTCTTCTTTTGCATGGTCCAGCTCGCTGTCTGCCTGCTCAATCTCGCCCGAGAACGCGATCATTTCCTGGTGCAGAGCATGATGTCCATCGCGATGCTGGTCCATGTGATCGGTCAGTCCTTTTGTTTCTTCCTCAAACGCATGCGTCAGGTCTTTGAAGGACTCGATGGTCGGACCAATCTTTGTTCTGTCTTCGACATACAAATGGCTCATCCGATCAGTCTGTTCAGTCAAAGCATGACGAAGCAGGTTGTCACAGTTTTTGTCCAGCTCGAATTCAAAGGAACTTTCCTCGTGCTGCAGTTTTGTGAAGTCAACCTCCAGTACCCCAAACCCCTCGCGCAGAACGCCAACGCGGTCATCCAATTGGGCCTGAATCTCCAATAGATCTTTGAACGATGCCATGGTGCCTCCTTGTGTTTTTCAGCTGTCGACTAAAGCAATGACTCTGCAACATCTATCACGGGCTTGATTTCCTGGATGACTTTTTCAACCTCCTTGACGGAGTCCAAAATATGTCCCAGATGGCCATCGAAGAGCTCGTGCATTTCTTCACCAGCCTGCATGAACCCACTCACCGTCGAAATCACCCCTCCCACATTGCCGCCAATGGCTTCGCTAACCTGGTTCAGCAGATGCTCATGCTGGTCGCCATTCATTTGCTCGAGGTCGTCTCCAAATTCATCCAGCGATTTGGAAACATGCTCCGCCACGCTGGCGGCGGCTTGACCGATATGGCTGACAACGTCGGCAATTCCATGCGCCATTTCCCCGCCGAGATGGGTTACATGTTGCTCAATGTTGCTGGCATGTTCGTCCGCCTGGGCCAGTGTGTGTTCGATGCCTCCCATCCAGTCCGTCAGATGATGGCTGACTTCTTCACCGACCTTGTGACCCGCTTCCTTGGCCGTCTCCAGGCCTCCATGCAACTCAGTGACGTGTCCGCTGCTCGTTTCGTGCAGCGTATGAATCGAGTCTTCAGCCTGCTGGACTTCGTCACGGTAGGACTGACCCGCTTCGATGGTGGTCCCAAATACTTCGGTGACATGAACTTCGTCCGCTTGCCATATGTCCGCGTACGCTCGGACTTTTCGCGGGAGTCGTTCACGAATCTCCTCAATGGCATCATGGATATCGTCCGCCCAACTTGTCATGTCCTCCATGGCAGCATCGAACTTGTGTTTCATCCCCTCCAGTGTGGGCACAAAGTGCTCCTGGATGGTGGATTTCATCTGGGTTGCAAGTTCACCCAACTGAGCATCCGCATGGGCCATTTCGTCTCTCCTAATGTTGAACGGTCGATACGATCAAATCGTGCTACTTCAAATCAGTGGACTGGAAAGTATGACGCTTGTGGCCGTCCGGAGCAAGAGCCGTCAATCCAACAGTCGAATATGAGCCGCCCCTAGCACCGGCCCGGTGGGCAAGACGTCGCTGGCGTCCAGCAACGGCAGCGCGATTTCCGTCTCCGCATCGACTGCGGTGGCAACTATGCGGCCATCCGGTTCCCACACCACGTTCACCTTGACACGCAACATACCCTGCCCCTGCAGCGGACCAAACTCCGCCATGTGGCAGAGCTCGGGCTGGCCGTCTGTCAGTTGTTGTGCCAACTTGACAAGCACACGCCTTTGCACATCCCGGTTGGCAAGGATGGAGAAACTGGCCTGGGCTGGCAATGACACGCCCGCTTCGATCAGGGGCTTCAATACCAGACCTTTGTCATCCTTCGAGGCTCCCAGTGCACCCAGCTTAAAGGGTGCAGTCGCGAGAACGTGAAAACCAGGCTCTGCAACCTCCAGTCGCCTCCTGGCGGCCCCTTGGGCATAGACACCAGGGTCAGCTGTTCGGACAATTGCATCCCCAATGCCCAGTTCCTTGGTCAATGCCTTGGCGACGATTCGCCCCAATCCGGTGGGCGCGACCACCGCGACCGCAGCAAGAGACTGCGCGAGACAACCAGCACCCGCCAACAACTGCTCCACACGCGCCCCAATGCCCAGGGAAAAAGCACCGATTGCTGCCTCGGCTACTGGAAGTGGGAAAACCAACGGTATGACAGTGGAGCCCCTGACCACCGTCCATGTTGGCATGCGGGCACGGAGCCGCGGATCGGTGTCGAGACACTGCCAGATGTCCTGCCATATTCTTTCGAAGTCTGCGCTGGCTGGGCCGTCGAATAGCGCGGCATCCGACAATAGGCCATTCAGGTCCTGGCTCCACTGGGACAACCATGCACTTCTCAGCGCCTGCATTCCCAGGGCGGGAACTGTCTGTGAAGCGAGACACGGCGCGTCGTTTCCCGCCAGGTCAACCACGCGCAGCCGCAACGCGTCATCGTCAACACTGACGATGAGGCCTTTGCCACCGGTCTTGGACAAACCCAACCCCGCCAGAAGCGCCTGGTCTTCTCCACAAATGCTGATCGGACGCTGCGTTGCGTCCGCGACCAACCGCGACAATCCCAGACGCTCCTTTGGGCCGAGCTTGTCAGGCACCACCAGCACGACGTCGGGTGGAGACTGAAGCCAGGCTCCTGACTCTTCAACCAGGCGCCTGGCTGTCAGCGCGGTAAACGCGCTTGCGGTCAAGCCGCGGCCCGCACCATCCCGAACCGCAAATGTGCTGTCATTCAATCCACCACGGCTATACCGCCACAGCAATGGCGTAGCACCACCACCCGAAGCGGCCATCTGCGCCGGATAGCCCAGCAGAACGCCTCCCTTGTCGACCGCGATGAGACTGGGTGTGCAATAGCGCTGGAATTCAGCGGTATCTTCCATGCGGGTCGGCGCATTGGATGCAACCTTCCATGCCGCACGCACATACATATCGCCCACGTGGATGGAGAGGATCGCCCCACTCCATGCCGTGTCACTTCGGTCGTCCGTCATTGCACCCCCTCCTGACTCGCAGGACCGGGAGGCACGGGTTGCGCCTGCGTGGCAGCAACGGCCCGGGTACCGGCAGTTTCCGCGCTTCTTTGCTGTCCAAGCTTGGCAAGCGCTGCGAGGCGCTCCAATGCGACACTTCGATCCGGTGCGGCGGGTTTGGCTGGAGGCGACGCCGTGGCAGGTGCCACCGGCGAGGCGGATGGGTTGACACGAGCAGTCGTGGCCGCAGGTGTCCGCATCGACAGGCCACTTGCGCCAACGGCGGGCGCTGCCGGGCGCTCCGAACCAAGGCGTGCGCGATCCAGCCCCTGCATATACTGTTGCAGCTTTTGTACGAGGGTGCTCGTTGCCTGCAAACGCCTTTGCAAAAAGCCCTTGGTCAGGTCATCCTCAGTTTTGCGGCGCTCCACCATCCGGGCCTTGATCGAACCCTGGCGTTTGACAATTGCATCGACGGACGTGGTCACGGAAAACTTGACCTCGTCCACAAAGGCCTGGTACACCTTGACGATCCCCTGCTCAGCCTTACCCAGCGGCCGTTGGACCGCCTGGTTCACCTGCTCACGAATCTTCTCGAGCTTTTCTTCCAGTGACTTCTTTTCTTCCTCCGCTTTCACCAACATGGAAAAGACAAAATACAGCAGCATCACAATCACGATGACACCGCTGAATTTCATCAAACCGCGCTTGATGGAAGGTTCGCCAAAAAGTACAAATACGCCAGCGGCCATCGTCACGAATGAAAACGCCATGCTGGCAAACATCCGCCCTTCCGCAAGACGTTTGAACAAGCCCAGATGCGTGTGGCTGTCCTCGATCTCGGCCTCCACTGCAATGCCGTTCAACTGGCGGTCAAAGCAGGAACGTTGCAACACGGGCAAGCGAATTTCCCGGAGCGCATCGGAGAACGCCGGGTACAACTCCGCGCTGCGTCGGAGTCGGTCCATCAACTCACCACTCTGCTGGTTCAGGACATCCAGGTCCTTGCGAACCTGCACGTCCAGGGCGTTGACCATGCGCGAACGGATGCCATCGATTACCGCCGGATCGGGAACCACCGTGTAGCGATGACTGACCAAACCTTGAAATACCCTGGCCTTCAAGAAGGGGTACTTGGTCTCGGCGGCCGACTGCTCCTGGCGCAGGATCAAATGCTCTATGGTGAGTTTGGTGGCCAGCAATCTGGCATCGAACGGCAGTACACCATCTTCGTTGCCACGGACTATTTCGTCCCTGCGCGCTGCAGTCCATTGGTCGAGCAAGCCCTTGATCATGTCAGACTGCTCCTTGATATCGGCCGCGCTGGCATCTTCCCCCTTTCGCGTCCGCACCAAATCGCTGCTGCGAAACTTGAGCGCGGCCAATTCGGTCTGTATATCCTTCTGCAAAGCATCCGCAGTCTGCGCCAGCCTGGCCCACACCGCAGCCACAACGGCTTGGCGACGGAAATCGACCGTCAAATGGTCGTCCAATGCGGACAGCAAGGACACGCCCGCGTCCCAGCGCGGCAGCACTTGCCAGTGTCTGAAGACCGTTGACCTGTGGGGAGGCGCCTCACCACCACCATGCGCGCTGGGGTCCAGCTGCAGTCCTTGATCACAAACCTCTGCAAACGCCGCCAAGCCGGCCATGAAAACCGCATCGTCTTGCAACAGGCGTCCGCAAACGACTACCAGATCAGTTGACCTCAGCAGATGACCCAACAGAACCGGTGACGTGAACGCCCGATCGGTCGCATGAACCAGATGCATACTGGCTATGCCATTGGCAAACGCGGCATCCGACAGGCCCAAAAACCGAACGGTGTCGCTTTGCTGCCGCCCCATGGCTGATGCGGCGGCGTCGCGACCGAGGATTGACAGCGCAAACCGGGTGGGACTCCCGCTGTCCGAGTCCGGTGATGCTGCCGCGACGGGAAAAACACTCAGTGGAGCGGGCTCCGTCAACAGCACGGTGATGCGCAGACGATCGTCAAAGAGTGCGTCAATGGACTCTTCCACACGGGAAATGAACGCGTCTCGACGCGCCCCATGGGCAAACTCGGAGCACAGTGCGCGCAGACTTTGCGCTTGAGAAAGCGCGGTCGCCGATATGGCTTGCATCTCTCCACTCCCCACAATCAGTTACAGCGTCTGAAGGGATCCAGGCACACCGCACTACTGGTGTCAAATCGCGCCCAGGACGGAACGACAGGAATTTTTCTTTGAGAACATTCTGCCACTACCCGCCAGCTTGTGACCAAAAACTTCTTGTCCCTACACCGAATTGCTCGAGAATCCGGTTTGGGGACCAAGCGGCGGCTTGGCGGGTCTGTTTGAAACCTGAACACCGGGATTGTGAAATGACGAAAGACCGACTGATTGCCTGTTTTGCCCTCTGCTTCGTGTTGGCATGCCAGGCACTGTTGCCCTGCAACGCCCAGGCGCAGGGTTCCACCGGCCCCAAGAGGATTGCACTGGTCATTGGCAACGACACTTACGCCCACGTGCGTCCGCTGCAAAAGGCCGGGAATGATGCCATTGCCATGGCCCGTGAGCTCAAGGCCGCCGGCTTCGAGGTCCTCTTGCACCGCGACCTGAACTATCGCGGCATGGTCAAGGCGGTTGAAACCCTGACCAACAGCGTCACTGGAGGAGACCAGGTCGTTTTCTTCTTCGCCGGACACGGCGTGCAGATCAAGAGTGGCAACTATTTGCTGCCGGTGGACATCGAGGCCAACAGCGAGAGTGAAGTGGAAAAGACTGCCTATGGCCTGGCCGATCTGACCGACAAGCTCAGCGAGGCCAAAGCATCGTTTGCGCTGATCATGGTGGATGCCTGCCGCGACAATCCCATCAAGAGCAACGGCCGCAGCATCGGTGCCACCCGCGGATTGAGCCCGATAGACCCGCCCAAAGGCCAGGTCGTCGTGTTCTCGGCGAGTAAAGGACAGCAGGCGCTGGACCGCCTGAACGACTCAGACAAGGACCCCAATGGTGTGTTCACCCGCGAATTCATCAAGCGCATGAAGAAGCCCGGCGTTCGCGTCGAGGATATGGTGCGAGAGGTACAGGACTCTGTGGAGGCACTGGCGCGAACGGTCAGCCACGACCAGCGCCCGGCCATGTACAGCGAGGCACGTGGCAATTTCTACTTCTTTGGCCCCACTACGGTGCGCCTTCAAAGCCCCAGCACCACCACCGCGACCGATCCCGAGTATGAAACCTGGACCGCCGCCGGTGAAGCCAATACGGTAGCGGCCTACCAGGCGTATCTGGACGCTTTTCCGAAAGGGAAATACGCTGCGGCGGCGCGCATCAAAATGGCCGCATTGGCCTCGCCCGCACCCACGCGGCTGGCACCTGCCGCGCCCCCCAGCGTGCCGCCTACCGCCGCCGCGGTGGGAGACGGCGCAAAGCCCACGACTCAAACCCAGGCGCCCCCACCTCGGGCCGCGCCAACAGACTGTACCGACTGCCCGGAGATGGTCGAGATACCAGCGGGCAGTTTTGACATGGGTGAAAACGGACAAACGCACCGTGTGAGCCTCAGGGCTTTTGCGCTGAGCCGGACCGAAGTCACCCAGCGCCAATGGAAGGCGGTGATGGGCGCCAACCCCAGTGAATTCAGCAGCTGTGGTGAGCAATGCCCCGTTGACAACATCAGTTGGGACGACGCCCAGGCATTTGTCCGCAAACTCAGCCTCAAGACGGGCCAGGCCTACCGCCTGCCCAGCGAGTCGGAATGGGAGTACGCCTGCCGCGCCAATGCCCGCAACGAGCACTGTGGCAGTGACTACGTCGACGCCGTTGCGTGGTACGGCGCACTGAGCACACCGGCCGGCAACAGCGCGCGAACCACCAACCGGGTGGGACTGAAGCAGGCCAATGCCTGGGGCCTGTACGACATGAGCGGCAATGTGTGGGAATGGACACAGGACTGCTGGAATGACAACTACAGTGGCGCACCGGTTGACGGCACGGCCTGGAATACGGGCCACTGTGGGCAGCACGTCCTGCGTGGAGGCTCCTGGCAGTACAGCCCCCAACTCACGCGCGCAGCCGTGCGCATCCACTATGCGTCAACTTTCCGGCTCAACATTCTGGGCTTGCGTGTTGCACGGTCTTCCCCGTAAACCCGGCATGCCCGAATAACACCGGCCCCGACGCAATGGAGCACCATCTGTGGAAATCCTGGCTCAACACGGCGGGCTTCGCCCTGCCCTGGTTGCTTGCATTGGTGTGTTTTGTAACTCCGTCGTTTCAGTTGCTGGAAAGCCAGTGGCGCGACCAGCAATTCCGTTTCCTGTCGATCAGCCATCCCATCCTGGATGGCGAGCCCATCGCCATCGTTGGCATTGATGACGAGGACATGGCCCAGTTCGGCGTTCCCAGCGCCTTGATGCACAGGGAGCTGGGCGCATTCATGGAGGCCATGGCGATGGCACACCCCAAGGTCGTGGGTTTGGACATGCTGCTGCCGGCGGTTTCGTTTGACAAGCTGCTGCCGGGGCTGGATGCGGCGCTGGCGCGCGGCATACTGAAACTGCGACCGGTTGCTCCGCTGGTACTGGGACTGAGCGCCGACAGCGAGGGCAAACCCAGACCGGTGCACCCGCTGTTCAGCACACTGGTGGGTGCGACCGGTCTCGGGTATATCTTCGTCGTCGCCGACGCCGACGGCGTGATACGTGTGTTCGACGAGAAAATCGGTGACAGGGGAAATCCGGTTGCCACCCTGTCGGGACAGATGGCGCGGGCCATGGGTGCACCGACGACGCCGGGCCTCATCAACTACGCCATCGGTCCGGCCTTCCGGTACTTGCCCCTGCGCGAGGTGCTTGCCTGGCAGCGTGAGGGACAGGTTGACCTGCTGCGCGCCACGTTTGCCAACAAGGCCGTCTTCCTGGGCAGCGTCATGTCGTTTGACGACAACCAGCGCACGCCGCTGGCGCTGGGCACCTGGAACACCCCGAATGGAACCTCACACGGCGTTCTTGTTCACGCGCAGCAGCTCCGCAGCATGATGGGCAACGCCATGGTCCAACCCCTGGCATTCCCGTACCAATTGGTCCTTATGGCACTGCTGACCCTGGGATGGTGGCTCAAACCCGGTGCCTGGACCTGGGCCGGCATGGTCGCTCTGGCGATCACCATTCAGGTCAGTTCTCTGGTCTTGCTGCAGGCAGGCTGGGCCGTCGCCTCTCTGTCCCTCTGCGTGGCCTGGGTGGGGGGAATCGGTGCCAGGGCTGCGGTCAATGCCTGGCTGTTGATACGCGAACGCAAGAGGCTGCGGGATACCTTTGGCGGATTTGTCAGCCCCGATGTGATGACCGAGATCCTGGCCGGCAAGCTCGACCCCAAAATGGATGGCGTCCGCTCGGAGATTTGTGTACTGTTCGCCGATATCCGTGGGTTCACCACATTGAGTGAATCCATGCCACCCGAACAGGTCACCGCGTTACTCAACCGCTACTTCGACCGTATGGTCCGCACCATTCACAGCCACGGCGGCACGCTGGACAAATTCATCGGGGATGGTCTCATGGCCGTGTTCGGCGCGCCCGTTGCATCCAACACCGCCTGCGACGATGGGTTGGCCTGTGCGCAGGCCATGATCCGGGAGTTGGAACGCTTCAACGCCGAGCAGCGTTCCATGGACACGCCGGCCATCGACATCGGCGTGGGCTTGCACTACGGCCCCGCCGTGATTGGTTACGTCGGCTCGAAGGACCGCTACGAATATTCCGCGATTGGCGACACGGTCAATACGGCGTCACGCATCGAAGGGCTGACCAAGGACTCGGGTTTTCCAGTCCTGCTCTCCAGCAGTGTGTACCATCACGTCCACGACACCCTTGCCCTGGTATCCATGGGTACGATGTCGATCCGGGGTCATTCTGCCATCGCGGTATTTGCCTGGAAACCCGAACCGGGGAACAGCCATGAGCCTGCTTAGAACCACCACCCTTGCCACACTGCTTGTCTGTCTTTTGCAGCCATCCGTTGGCAGGACCGACGTCCTGATCACCGACGTGGCTGGCAAGCCCGGTCTTGTCAGTAAACCACCGCTGGCGATACTGGGCGAAATAGCCAATGGCAGCCTGATCGACGCGCCCGCGGGCTTCCAGTTTTCCGCGATCGACCTGGTCACGGGCAAGGAGTACCTGGCCAGCGGCCCCGGCCAGTTTCGTATCACCAGCGGCGGTGTGCTGTCCGTGACCACAGGCACGGTCAAGGTGCGCAGTGTTGCAGACGGCGCCCTGCCCGAGGTCAGGATTGCCACCGGCAAGCTCTCCCGGGCCTCGATGACCATGCGTGGCGGGTCCGTTTTGCTGGGCAAGCTACCGATGTATCCGTCCAATACCGCCATTCCGGATACCACGCCAACCCTGCGGTGGGAACACATGGCGGGGGCCAGCAGCTACCGGGTGACCGTCAGCGATGACGCCGGCAAAACCATTTGGCAACGCAACACCACGGAAGCGCAACTCGCGCTGACGCCCGATTCCGGTCTGCGGCTGGGCAATCGGTACACCTGGAAAGTCGAGCCCCTCAACCAGACCGGTGAGCCGGTTGCCAACGCCACCAGCGCAGGGTTTTCCGTGGTGGCAGCGGATGCGGCACGGGTCCTGGCATTGATCAAGCCTGCGCCTGATGCGTCGTTTTCGGCCTGGGTCCTCTACGCCGCCCAGCTGCAGCAGGCTGGCGCCAGCGACGACGCACAAACCATCTGGCAAGCGCTGGCACGCGAACGTCCCGGCGACCTCAACCTGAAAAAACTGGCGAAGTGATTATTGTCAGCACGCCGCTGCCTCCAGCGCATCGACAAACATCGCGGCCACATCAAAACCGGTCTGGTCGCTGATTTCCTGAAAACAGGTGGGGCTGGTCACGTTGATCTCGGTCAGGCTGTCGCCGATCACGTCCAGCCCCACCAGCAGCAGGCCACGTGCCGCCAGGATGGGGCCCAGGCTTTCGGCAATGCGCCGGTCGGCATCGGTCAACGGCTGCGCCACGCCCTTGCCACCCACGGCCAGGTTGCCCCGCACCTCGTTGCCCTGCGGAATGCGTGCCAGGCAAAACGGCACCGGCTTGCCGCCGATGACCAGCACACGCTTGTCGCCCTGGGCAATGGCCGGCAGGAATTTCTGCACCATCACGGTCTCGGCACCGTCCTTGTTCAGCGTCTCGATAATGCCGCCCAGATTCAGGCCATCGGCCTTGACGCGGAAGATTCCCATGCCGCCCATGCCGTCCAGCGGCTTGAGAATGATGTCCTCGTGCTCGGCGTGGAAACGACGAATTTCCTCGGCATCGCGTGTGACCAGCGTAGGGCCAATGAACTGCGGGAACTCCAGAATCGCCAATTTTTCGGGGTGGTCGCGCAGCGCACGGGGCTTGTTGAAGACCTTGGCGCCTTCGCGCTCAGCCTGCTCCAGCAGGTGCGTGGCGTAGAAGAACTCGCTGTCAAACGGCGGATCCTTGCGCATGACGATGGCGTCGAAATCCTTGAGCCTGCGCAGGCGCTGCTCGGGCGTGCGGGGGGCCTCGTGGAACCAGCGTTCCTCATGGCCGGTCAGCGTGATGTGGCGCATATGGGCCTGCACCACGCCGCCGCGCTCCCACAGCAGGTGGCGCGGTTCGCAGGCCACGATGCTGTGCCCCCGGCGCTGGGTTTCGCGCATCATGGCAAAGGTGGTGTCCTTGTAAATCTTGAAAGATTCGAGGGGATCGCAAACAAACAGAAGTTCCATAGTGGGCCGCCGAGGATGGGAAGTGTGAAAAAACTGACCTTGACTCTACCGCGACTGCCGCGCTGGGTCGGCCGTGGGGCTAATCCGGCGAGCGCAGCAATGTGCTGCGCCCGGCGTGCTGCACCAGCAGCGCCACCGCGCCGGCCACCACACCCCAGAAGGCGGAGCCCACGCCTGCCACCACCACGCCACTGAGCGTGACCAAAAAAGTAATGATGGCGGCCTCGCGGTGCGGCTCGTGCTGCAAGGCCGCCGACAGCGCGCCGCCAATCGTGCCCAGCAGGGCCAGACCGGCAATGGCGGCTACCAGCTCCTTCGGAAAGGCCGTCAGCACCCCGGTGATGGCGGCGCCAAACAGGCCGATGACGACATACAGCAGGCCACAGGACACGGCCGCGGTATAGCGCCGCGCCGGATTGGCGTGGGCCTCCGGCCCCATGCAGATCGCCGCCGTGATGGCACTCAGGTTCAGCGCAAATGCGCCAAACGGCGCCAACAGCAGCGTGGCCACGCCAGTCAGTGTGATGGTTTTGGAGATGGGAATGCCTGCGTCACCGCCCTTGGCGCGCTGGTCGCCATAGCCGGTGGACTGGATGGCCGCCACACCCGGCAAATTCTGCGAGGCCATGGTCACAATGAACAGCGGCAGCGCCAGGCTGACCAGGGCCGCCAGCGTGAAGCTGGGAGCCACGAACACCGGAACCGTCAAACCAAAAGCGATGTCAGCCCTCGTGAAACCTGACGATGTAGCTGCAAAAATAATAGCAACCAGGAGTGTCGTCGGTACCGCATAGCGGGGCCACAACCGCTTGCCCAGCAAGTAGGCCAGCAGCATGACCAGCACCAGCGGCAAGGCGGTCTGCGCGGCGGCAAAGCCAGCCAGGCCAAAGCGCGCCAGCACGCCGGCCAGCAAGGCCGAGGCCAGTGCCAGCGGGATGCGGTTCATGACGCGCTCGAACCAACCGGTCACACCCGCCAGTGTGATCAGCACCGCGCAAACCATGAAGGCGCCCACGGCCTCCTGGATGGAGAAAACGCCAGTGGCACCGGCCGTGGCCAGCACGGCGGCGCCCGGCGTGCTCCAGGCCACCATCACCGGCTTCTTCCACCACAGCGAGGGCAGCAGCGTGCACAAGCCCATGCCCAGCCCCAGCGCCCACATCCAGGAAGCGATCATCTCCGGCGTGGCGTGCAGTGCTTGCGCAGCCTGGAATACGATGGCCACCGAACTGGTGAATCCGACCAGAACGGCGACAAAGCCGGCGGTGAAGGCGGAGAGGCTGACGTCTTTGAAAAACTGCATGCGAAGGATTGTGGCATTGGCCGCCGCTGCGGGCGGCATGGTCATGGATGGGGGTTCACCAGCGCGTTGAGCACCATGTCCTCCCAGCGGCCCGCGATCTGCAGGTAGGCCCGGGCATAGCCCTCGCGCTCGAAGCCCAGGGACTGCAGCAATCGCTCGCTGCGCACATTGGACGGCATGTGATTGGCCATGATGCGGTGCAGACCCTGGGTAGTAAACATGTAGTGCATCGCAGCCTGCACCACTTCGCGCATCAGGCCTTGGCCCTGCCAGGCGTGGTCGACCGAATAGCCCATATAGCAGGCCTGGAAGGGTCCCCGGGCAATATTGGTGAAGTTGCAGGCCGCCACCATCGCCTGTGAATCCCGCGCGATGGCAATGAACTGCACGGAAACCCCATCAGCGTAGCCCTGTGCCGACTGGGCGGCGGCACGCTGGCAGGCGTCCTGCAACGTGGCATCTTCGGCACTGCGGGTCGGCTCCCAGGGTGCCAGGTGGGCGGCGTTGCGCTGCCGGTAGGCCAGCAGCAGATGGGCATGTTCGGGCTGCAAAACGGTGAGCAGGCAGCGCTCGGTTTCCAGTGTAGGCGGCGCAGTCACGTGGGCGGGGGTTTCAGATTTCGATCTTGGAACCCAGTTCCACCACAGCGTTATTGGGCAGGTTCAGGAAGTCGGCGGCGCCACTGGCGTTGTGGTGCATTTGGGCGAACAGCTTCTCGCGCCACTGCGCCATGCCCTTGCCGATGGTGGGCACCACGGTGTCGCGGGACAGGAAGTAGCTGGTGGTCATGGTATTCATCTCGCAACCCCTCCCCTTGATTTGCTGCAAGGCTCTGGGCACATCGGGGTCGTTCTTGAAACCGTAGTGGATCACCACCTGCCAGCAGTCGTGCCCCAGGGAGTCAATCTCCAGTCGCTTGTTCAGGCCTATCCAGGGCACCTCATGGTTCTTGACCGTGACAAACAGATTGTTGGCATGCAGCACCTTGTTGTGCTTGAGGTTGTGCAGCATGGCGTTGGGCACCGTGCCGACCTCGGCCGTCAGGAACACGGCCGTGCCTTCCACACGGGCGGGCGGGCTGACAAAAACGGCTTCCAGAAAGCTGGGCAGGTCGATGGCATCAGCGCGCAGCTTTTCATTGAGCAGCCGTCGGCCATCTTTCCAGGTGAGCATCAGCGTAAAGATGGCACCACCAATGGCCAGCGGGAACCAGCCCCCGTCAAACAGTTTGAGCAGGTTGGACGCCCAGAACGCAAAGTCGACGACAAAGAAGAATCCAGTGGCCGCGATACACAGGGCCAGCGGGTAGTTCCAGCTATAGCGAATGACGTAGAACGTGAGAACGGTGGTGATCAGCATGTCGGTACACACGGCGATGCCATACGCTGCGGCCAGGTTGCTGGACGAACGGAACATCACCACGGCCAGCACAATCAGCACGAAGAGGCCCCAGTTCACAAACGGCAAATAGATCTGGCCTGTGTCCTTTACGCTCGTGTGAAGAATCTGCAAACGGGGCAGATAACCCAACTGGATCACCTGTTTGGTCACAGAAAAGGCGCCGGTGATCAGCGCCTGGGACGCAATCACCGTGGCCATGGTGGCCAAAGCCACCAGCGGCATCAGCGCCCAGTCCGGTGCCATCATGAAGAAGGGGTTTTTCACGGCGGCTGGGTTGTCGAGCAGCAGCGCGCCTTGGCCGAAATAGTTGAGAGTGAGCGCTGGCATGACAACGGCAAACCAGGCCAGCCGGATCGGCCGTTTGCCAAAGTGCCCCATGTCGGCGTACAGCGCCTCGCCGCCCGTCACGCACAGCACAACCGCGCCCAGGATGATGAAAGTGATGCCCGGCTGCTCCCAGATGAAGTTCAGCGCATAAAGGGGATTGATGGCCAGCAGGATACTGGGCCTATCGGCAATGTGCACCCCACCCAAAATGGCGATGCAGGCAAACCAGACGAGGGTGACAGGTCCAAAAAACTTGCCAATGCCGCTGGTGCCACTCTTTTGCACCATGAACAGGCACAACAAAATGACCAGCGTGATGGGTATCACGAAGCGGTGCAGTGCCGGTGAGATGACCTCCATGCCCTCCACCGCTGACAACACGGAAATGGCCGGCGTAATGACGCCATCCCCATAAAACAGGCAGGTACCAAAGATGCCCACCAGCAACAACACACGGCGCAACTCGGGTCTGTCCTTGACCGACTGGGATGCCAGCGCCAGCATCGCGACCAGCCCCCCCTCCCCATGGTTGTCGGCGCGCAGCACCAGCGTCACGTACTTCAGGGAGACGATGACCGTCAGGGTCCAGAAGAAGATGGACAGGATGCCATAGACGTTATCGGATGTGAAGGGGACGTGACCAGAGCCAAATACCTCTTTCATTGCGTACAGAACGCTGGTTCCGATATCACCGTACACAACGCCAATGGCGCCCAGCGTAAGCGCCGAGAGAGACGATTTGGATGCTGCTGACACAAATTGACCCGGCTACAAACTGCGCGGGTTCCATTCCGTTGGGGATCGCTATTTTGCGCCAGTGGCCCCGGCTTGCAAGCGCCATTTGACGGATATCACGGGAAATTGCGGACATGTTGCAGCGCAACAACTGGATACAAAAAAAAGGGGCCAGCACGGGTGTGCTGGCCCCTTTTTTTGTGGCAATACCTTAAAAGGCCGCCTTGAACTGCACCCCAAAGGTGCGCGGATCGTTGATGAAGCCTGTCAGGTTATTGAAGTCAATACCACCGGTCACACGAACCTGGTTGGTGATATTGCGTCCAAAGATTGCGGCCTCGTACTTGCCATTGCCCCAGTTGTAGCCCACCCGCAGACCGCCTTCAAGCAGGTCCTTGCCGGTGAATTCGGCCGAGCGGTACAGGAAGAAGTTGGTCTCACTGCGGTAGGCCCAGTCGGTGTAGATGAAGTACTCACCGCCGTCCGCTGCAGGAATGCCATAGCGTGCCGTCACGTTGGCAATCCACTTCGGCGCGTTGGGCAGCGGGTTGCCGTCAATCAGCGCCTGTCCCGCCGCATTCTTTGCATTCAGCACGGTGCATTGGGCACACACACCCACAGCCAGGCTGGCGTCGTTGATCTGGGTGTTGTTGTAGCTGCCGCCAAAAGTCACCAGGAAGTTCGGCGTGACATAGGCATCGAAGTTGACCTCCACACCATCGCCTGACGCGTTCTTGGCGTTCAACAGGCGCACCGCATTGCTGGTGCCCCCCACGGCCGTCAGTTGCTGGTCTTTGACGTCGTAATGGAACACGCTGATCGATGTGCGGGCCCGCTTGTTGAACAGGTCGGCCTTGTACCCGGCTTCATAGGAGATGGTGGTCTCCGGATCGGCCTGGTTCAGCGGACCAAAGGGTCCGGCGGGCTGGATGCTGGCACCGCGGAAGCCGGTCGCAATGCGGCCAAACAGGTTGCTGTCCTTGTCCAGCTTGTAGGTCGCGCCGATGTCCCAGCTGACCATGCTGTTGTCCGAAGTGGAGCCCAGGCCCTTGCTGGTGTTGGTCGGGTTGGGGTCGCCCGCGGGCAGGGGTTGGGTGGCCAGATCCTTCTTGTCCTGGGTGTAGCGCAGGCCGCCACGCAGCTTCAGGTCGTCACTGACCGCATAGGTCACGCCGCCAAACAGCGCATAGGTGTCATTGGTCTGGTCGGACTTGAGCACCGCGCCCGACTGGGCGTTGTTACCCAGGGTGTTGTAGGTGTAGCTGTCAAACCCCAGCTTTTCCTTGAACAGGTAGGCGCCGGCTTGCCAGGTCAGAGGCCCCTTGCTCTTGGACTCCACACGCACCTCCTGCGTCACCTGCTGGTGGTCGCGCACGCCGGCCGCGCTTTCAGACGGGAACGGAATCAGGCCCGGCCCACCGCCCGAGGGCAGGAAGGCGGCGCCATAGCCGCCGTCAATGTCGCCGCGGCTGAACGCGCTGACGGTCTCGTAGCCGGTGATGGAGTAGACGTTGACATCGGCCAGCGACCACTTCAGCTTCAGGCTCGCCCCGGTGTTGCTCAGGGTCTGGGTGTTCAGGCCATCGGTCTGGATCCGGCTGGGGTCAAAGCCGTCGACCAGGTCGTTGCTACCCTTCTGGATGATGTTGGCGCGAAACAGCCGGGCACTGCCTTTGAGGTCGCGGCCATGCACGCCGATCAGCGCACTGAAGGCGCCACCGTCTTCGTAAGCCGCCTGCAGGCGCAGGGCGCGGTCATCGTAGCCTTCGAGGTCCTTGGTCGCGCTCTTGTCATTGGTCACCCAGTTGTCACGGTGCTGCACCTGCGCCGAAATGCGTGCATTCCAGGCGCCGGACAGGGGCAGGTTGAAGGCCGTTTCCAGTGCCGCTGTGCCGTAGGTGCCGTAGGACGCATTGAAATACCCGTCGGTGGTCTTAGAGGGCTTCACCGAATCAATTTTGACCACGCCCGCGGGCGTGTTGCGCCCGAACAGCGTGCCCTGGGGACCGGCCAGCACTTCGATGCGGTTCACGTCAAAGACCGGGAAGCCTTTGAGAATGGGGTTTTCCTGCACGATGTCGTCATAAATCAGCGACACCGGTTGCGACGCGTTGGAGCGGAAATCGGTATTGCCGTAGCCACGGATATAGAAACGCGGAAAGGCGCGGCCAAACGACGACTCGATGTTCAGGCTGGGGACGCGACCGGACAGCATGCGGATGTCCTGTCCGCCGGTATTCAGGGTGTCGAGCTTCTCGCCGGACAGCGTAAAAATCGAACTGGGCACATCCTTGATGTTCTCGGTGCGACGCTCGGCGGTGACCGTGACCGCCTGCAAGGTTCCGGCTTGCGCGGCTTCGGTGGGAGCAACGGTCTGTGCCGCGGAATAGGCCATGGGCCACAGCAGCGACATGCCGAGCAGCAAACGGGTGGGTTTGAATTGTGGTTTCATGTTGATCCATTGGTTTGAAGGATTGACGGGCGTCAAGGGCGCGCAGCAAGTATCACGCCAATGCGGGCCAATCCTGTTCAAACGGTCAACATTCCCATGGGGCTGTCGCGGCCATGCCACGCGCGTGGCAATAGCGCAACGCACCACGCCGCCTCAGTCGTAATGCTCGGCGTCAGGGTCCGTGGCTTCCAGCTCGTAGCTGGCAGCCAGCATGGCCAGGCGCCCGATCACCCCATACATGTAGAAGCGGTTGGGGGCACTGGCACCCGGCTTGATGCCGGGCTGGGGTAAGTGCGTACTCTCGGCAAACGCCAATGGCACAAAGCTGGAGCCCGGTGCGTTCAGGTTCTCGTCGACCTTGCGCTGGGCGTGCACCCGGTAGAAACCGCCCACCACGTAGCGGTCCATCATGTAGACGACGGGCTCGGCCACCGCGTCGTTGACGCGCTCGCAGGTCAGCACCCCCTCCTGGATCAGCACATCAAACAGCGGGCTGCCACCCTTGGGTGCGGCCACGCCGTTGCGCACCACTTGAAGGCGCGCAGACTCCAGATCCTTGGCATCGCGCACCGTCAGCACGCCCATGCGCGGGTCGCTGTTGTCGGCCTTGACCACGACAAAGGGCTTTTCCTTGATGCCGTATTCCTTGTGCTTCTTGCGGATTTTGGCCAGCAATGCGTCGACCCGCACGGTCAGGTCCTGCACACCCGCCTCGGTGGAAAAATCCACTTGGGCGCATTTGTCAAACATGGGGTTGATCAGCCAATGGTCCACGCCGATGAGCTTGCCAAAGCGCTTGGAGACTTCCTCAAAGCACTTGAAATGCACGCTCTTGCGGCGCGTAGCCCAGCCAGCCTGCAGGGGCGGCAGCAGGTACTGCTCATGCAGGTCTTCCAGAATGCCGGGTACGCCGGCACTGAGGTCGTTGTTGAGCAGAATCGTGCAGGGGTCAAAGTCCTTGACGCCGATGCGCCCCTTGGTACGCACCACCGGCTCCAGCGTGATGGATTCCCCGTTGGGCAGGTCAATCGTGACGCTTTTCTTGACGTCCGGGCTGATGGAGCCAATGCGCACATTCAGGCCGGCCATGTGGAACACCCGGCGCAGCTGCGCCAGATTGCTCAGGTAAAAGGTGCTGTGGGTCTGGTTCTCGGGCACGATCAGCAGGTTGCGCGCTTCGGGGCAGATTTTTTCGATCGATGCCATGGCCGCCTGCACGGCCAGCGGCAGCATGGCCGGCGTCAGGATGTTCCAGCCATTGGGAAACAGGTTGGTGTCTACCGGCGCCAGCTTGAAACCGGCATTGCGCACATCGACCGAGCTGTAGAAGGGGGGCGTGTGCTCCATCCACTCCAGCCGGAACCAGCGCTCGATGGCGGGCATGGAATCCAATATGCGCTGTTCCAGTTCATTGATGGGGCCAGTCAGGGCAGTAACGAGATGGGGAACCATGCGGCCTACTTGAAGGAAGTGAAAAGAAAGGGCAATTCTAGGACGTGGGGGTCGAATCGCCGGATACAAGACCGCCCGATCATTTTGACGGCCCAGGCGTCACACGCGCACCTCTCCGTCGCCCAGCACCACATACTTCAGCGAGGTCAGGCCCTCGATGCCCACCGGGCCACGGGCGTGGAACTTGTCAGTGCTGATGCCGATTTCGGCACCCAGCCCAAACTCAAAGCCATCGGCAAAGCGGGTGCTGGTGTTGACCATGACGCTGGCCGAATCCACCTCGCGCAGGAAGCGCTGGGCATGCATGTGGTCGCGGGTCAGGATGGCGTCGGTGTGGTGGCTGCTGTACTGGTTGATGTGCGCAATCGCCGCGTCCAGCCCGTCCACCACCTTGATGCTGATGATGGGCGCCAGGTACTCCTCATACCAGTCGCTCTCCTGCGCGGCGACCAGACGGGGGGCGGGCGATTGACCGGCATTTGCTCCTGATTTAATAGCTGCACCCATAGATTCCACGATGGCTAGCGGCTCGTTTTGCTTAAGGATTTGCAGCGCTTCGGCATCGCAGCGCATCTCCACGCCCTTGGCCGCGTAAACGGAGCCGATCAACGGCAAAAACGCCGCGGCCACGCCACGCGCCACCAGCAGGCTCTCGGCCGCGTTGCAGGGGCTGTATTTGCTGGTCTTGGCGTTGTCGGCCACCTTGATCGCCATGGCCAGGTCGCAGGGGTCGTCCACGTAGACATGGCAGTTGCCGTCCAGGTGCTTGATGACCGGCACCTTGGCGTCCCGGCTGATGCGCTCGATCAGACCCTTGCCACCACGCGGGATGATGACATCCACATACTGCGGCATGGTGATCAGCTGGCCGACGACCTCGCGGTCCGTGGTCTGCACCAGTTGCACGGCATCGGCTGGCAGGCCACTCTCGGTCAGCGCCTGCTGCACCAGCTTGGCCAGCGCCTTGTTGGATTCAATCGCCTCGGAGCCGCCGCGCAGAATGCAGGCGTTGCCGCTCTTGATGGACAGGCTGGCCGCCTCGATGGTGACGTTGGGGCGGCTTTCGAAAATCATGCCAAACACGCCAATGGGCACGCGCATCTGCCCCACGCGGATACCGCTGGGCTGCTGCTTCATGCCAATGATTTCACCGATCACGTCGGCCATGGCCGCCAGCTGCTCGCAGCCTTGGGCACAGGTCTCCAGCACCTTGGGGGTCAGCTTGAGCCGGTCCACCATCGGAGCGGCCAGTCCGGCGGCCGTAGCACGGTCAATATCCCGGGCGTTGTCGATCTGCAGCGCCTGCGTGTTCTCGCGCAGCAGCGCGGCCAGTCTGCGCAATGCTCTGTTTTTAGTAGCAGTCTGAGCAGCCGCCATGAGGGCGGAGGCTGCTTTGGCATTGGCGCCCAGGGCCAGGGCGTAGTCGGTGGTGGGGGTCGCGTTCATGGGGGGATTTTGGCAGATATGCCCGTCACCCCTTGCGGTTGACCACGACTTGCCAGAAAGCACGCACCTTTGCGCGCAAGGGCGTGCGCTCCTCCGACATGACTTCCAGAAAATCGGATAGCCGTTTGGACCGCGAAATGGCAAAAAGTATCAAGAAGATGAAGACAATGGTCGCCAACACCCCGTGAATCAACCGCTCCAACGGCGGTCCCTCGCCAAACGCAATGATATTCATGCCGAAATAGCCCGTTGTCACCGTGGCAATCAAGCCCAGAATAGTGATCACGGTAAGGCGCACCACCGTATTGGACTGGCGCCGCTGCGAATCACTGTCCAGGTAGTGGCTCATTTCCTTGACTTCATCGCGCACCTCGTCATACAGCGCGTCGTTTCGCAAGTGGTTGGCGCACATGCGAAAGGTGGCCTGCACATGCGGTCGCTCCGACAACTCGTGAAACCAGTAGCGGTGGGTAAACCGCAGAAAGGTTTCAAAGTTGGACCGGATGCGCCGTTTGAAAGATCGCACAGATTCATCATTGCGGATGTTGAGCGCGTTCACCGCCCCCACCAGAACATCGGAGAACACCAGCAGTGCCGCCCGGTGCAAATGGGCCAGCAAAAACACCAGGAAGTACTGGTGGCGAAATTGCGCCAACACGCCTCGTTCCGGATCGGAGAAGAAAGGCGAGTCACTGTCGCCCACCACGGTTAACGCGTTGCCGGTGCAGATGAACCGGGTATTGGGCCCGGCATCCGTACCCGTCCAAAATCGGTCCTGGCAGTAGAGTTTCTCGAAGTCGATGACCGTTGGCTCATTCACCGGCAACTGCTCATCGGGATGCAGCACCGTGGCCAGCCCGATACGTACCCAGTCATGCTGGCTCAGGCTTCGTGGCTTGTGCAGTGCCAAATAGGCCATGACGGGCATGCGGTGGTATTCGATGAGGCGGTATCGCAAGTCACCCGGCTCAGCAGTGTGCGCCAACACCAACGGGCGCAACAGGCAGGCCCAGTGCTCCGAGATACAGGGGCTACGGTGGCTGCAGACGAACTGAAGAAACTTTTCGCGGTGCTCGGAGTCTGACTTTGCGATCACCCGCCCATCACTGCCAAGCCATTCCGCCAGATGTACGTTGTGCAGTCCGTCCCCGCTGGGGTCCCAGCCCGAAGGGTAAGCACGACCAAAACGAAACAGAATGTCGCGCGTGGTGTCCAAGGAAACGTCCTTGGTTCGCACTTCCACATTGAACTGCACCAGATCCAGGTCATCAAAAAAATAGAGGTCCATGTGGACCACTTCCAATTGCACCGGAACCTGCCCCTCGCGCAATGTCAAACGCAGGGCAGCGATGTCCCTGCGACGAAACACATGCATGGGCGAGTTTCCGGAGTCACCCTGTGCGGGGCCATGGTTGGAGCGGCCTTCCCCATACAGAAAGCGTTGAACATACGGAAGAAATGAAACGAATTCGCGATAGTGCCGCTCACAAAACAAACCGGGGTCGTCCGTAAATTCGTCATCGATACGCCGCCACGCATGGCCGTCCTGAATGGCCTCCAAAGCCTCCCAGTGGTGCGTCTTTGAGCCGGTCGATGGCAGCGCTTCAATTTGCAGCGGCCAGACCAGGCTGGCATGGAACAGGCGAACCCGTCTGTCTGAGGTTTCTTGGTCGGATGTAGCCATGGTTCCTGGTCCTCTTGCAGTTCAGGCGTCGCGCAAGAGGCGATATCCGACCGCCGTCTCGGTCAACAGGTGTTCGGGTTGTGCAGGATCGCGCTCCAGCTTCTGCCGCAAATGCCCCATGTAAATGCGCAGGTAGTGGCTCTGATCAGTGTGGGAAGGTCCCCATACATCCTTGAGTAGCTGGCGGTGTGTCATGACGCGGCCCGCATTTGCGATCAGCACCGTGAGAAGGCGGTATTCAATAGGCGTCAGATGCACCTCGTTTCCGCTGCGCCGAACCAACCTGGCCTGACGGTCGACTTCAACATCGCCAAAACAGAACAGCGGGTCGGCCTCCCCCGCCGAATGGGTGGATGCCTCACCGGCACCGCTGCGCGGCCGACGTAAATTGGCACGCACACGGGCCATCAACTCGCCAACGCCGAAAGGTTTGGTGAGGTAGTCGTCGGCACCGGCATCCAGAGCGGCAATTTTGTCGTCTTCATTGCCACGCGCCGACAACACCATGATGGGCACATTGGACCAGCCGCGCACGTCGCGGATCAGGTCCAGGCCATCACCATCGGGCAGACCCAGGTCCACCACCAGCAAATCGGGCTTGCGGGTTCCGGCATCCACCAGTCCGCGTTTGACACAATCAGCCTCAAACACCTGCCAGCCCTCACCCTCCAAAGCCGCACGTACGAACCGCCGAATTTGCGGTTCGTCCTCGATCAGAATGGCGACAGGGGCAGACATCGGGCTAAGGACCTTTTTTGTGCGTCAGGCGTCCTCAGTTTCAGGTGAAACGGGGGCTGGGGTGCGCGGCAGGGTAATCGTGAATTCTGCACCACCGCCATCGGCCTGGGACGCAACAATTTTGCCCCTATGAGCCTCGACAATGGCTTTGCAAATGGCCAGGCCCAGACCGACCCCACGCGTGGACGACTCGGCTTGTCCCCGCGTGAACTTGTCAAACAGGGTTTGCTCATGCCCTCGACTAGAGGCTGGCAGCCCAGGCCCAAAGTCGCGCACGCGAAGCTCCAAACAGGACGGACCTGTTACCGCACTGATCAGAATGGCAGGTGACTGATCGCCGGTTGGCGCACCGTACTTGGCCGCGTTTTCGAGCAAATTGACCAACACACGTTCAATCAGCGTGGCGTCAAATTCGACCAATGGCAAATCCTTCGGCAAGGATTTGCCAATTTTGAGATTGCCCACCGCGTGGCGTGCTGAGCGGATGGCACTGCCCACCACCTCTTCCACGGACTGCCAATCTTTGCGCAACTGAATCTGACCGCTTTCAAGCCGGGCCATGTCCAGCAGGTTGGTCACCAGTGCGCTGAGCTCCCGGGCCTCGTGGCCCATAGCAACGACCAGCTCGCGTTGCTCAGGCGTCAAGCTTGGGGTTTGTGCCAACGTGTCCGCTTGCCCAATCAGCGCCGTCAGGGGGGTCCGTACATCGTGCGACATGGTCGCCAACAAGGTGTTGCGCAACCGCTCCGACTCCATTTGCACCACCGCCGACTGTGCGACTTCAACATAGTGGACACGTTCCAAAGCGATGGCAATTTGTCGTGCCAGGGTTTCCAGCTGCTGCACTTGCTCCGGAATCAGAAGCCAGCGTGGCTGGGCCGGTTGCAGAGCCAGTACCCCCCGGATGCGCATCGGTGCCTGCAAGGGAACATAGTGCCAGACGTTGGACGGCAAAGTGGCGGTGGCCAAGCCAGCCCGTTGTCCGTTATGAAAGGTCCAGTCTGCAATACTCGCGTCCAGTTGGTCTGGTAGCTTGTCGCCCAGCTCTAACTGGTCATTGGAATTGGTGACAAAGACTTTGGCCTGCCCGCCAAACAGGCGCTGCACCGCTGCCTCCCCCAGCTCGATAACCTGAATGGATTGCAGCGCAGCGGACAGGTCGCGTGTCAACTCAAACAAGGCGCGCGCCCTGCGTTCACGGCTCGCGGACACGTCGGCTGAAAAGCGCAAATTGGCGGTCAGTTGGCCAATCAACAGCCCCACACCAAGCATGACTGCGAATGTCACCAAATACTGCACGTCGGATACCGCAAACGAAAGTCGCGGCGGCACAAAGAAGAAGTCAAAAGACGCCACCGACAAAACCGCAGCCAGCATGGCAGGCCCCCGCCCGAACTTGACCGCTACCAGCACCACACAGAGCAGGAACAGCATGACGATGTTGGCCAAGTCAAAGAGTGCCAACATGGGCAGTGTCAGCAAGGTCGTACCAACACAGGCTCCAACGGACCATGCATAGCGCGTCCAAGACGCCTTCCAAATCGCGCCCGACGCATCGTCCAACGTCTCCACCGGCACTGCGGAAGGCAGGCGGCGCACGCTCTCGGTGGTCCCCACTTCAATGATATCCAGCGTGGGCGCCAGACTGGCCAAATGGCGCGTCAAGGTAGGATCAAACACACGCCAAATATGGCTCCACCGGCGTTCGCTGGGTCTCCCAAGGACCAGCGTGGCGCAGTTAAGCGTCTGTGCGTGCTCCAACAGGGTGAGTGCGATATCGTCGCCCGTCAATACGGCGGTATGGCCGCCCAGCTCTTCCGCCAGCTTCAACACCGAGAGCGTGCGGTCGCGCGCCGCAGCCGGTCGGCGTTGCAACGCAGGCGTCTCGACATAGGCGGCATGCCAACGCACATTGAGCTGTCCTGCCAGCCTTGCGGCACAACGCACCGCATGTTCGGAGCCTTCGTCCGGACCCAGGCACACGAGCAGGGCCCCGGACGTGTTCCAGGACGGCGTGCCCTTGCCGTGGCTGGCGATCTGATGCTGTTTGGCGCGGTAGCTGCGTACGTCATCGCCGACATGTTCCGCGGTGCGCCGCAGGGCAATCTCGCGCAGCGCAAAAAGATTGCCCTTGCGGAAGAAGTTTTGGGTGGCGCGCTCGGCCTGCTGCGGCACGTAGACTTTTCCCGCCTTCAGACGTGCCAAGAGTTCATCTGCAGTGACATCCACCAGTATCAGTTCGTCGGCACTGTCGAGCACGGTGTCAGGTACGGTTTCATTCACGCGAATGCCGGTGATGGCGCCTACCGTGCCATTAAGGCTTTCGAGATGCTGGACATTGAGCGCGGTCCAGACGTCAATACCCGCGTCCAGCAGCTCCTGCACATCTTGCCAGCGTTTGGGGTGGCGAGAACCCGGCGCATTGCTGTGCGCCAATTCATCGACCAGCAGCACATCGGGCTTGGCGGCCAAGGCAGCGTCAATATCGAGTTCGAGCAAGACCTGGCCACGGTAGGGCACCTTGCGCAAAGGCAGAAGCTTTAGCTCCGCCTGCAACTCCATCGTCTCCTTGCGGCCGTGTGTTTCTATCACGCCCACCAGCACATCCAGCCCCGCCCGTTTTGCGCGCTGGGCGGCACTGAGCATGGCGTAGGTCTTGCCTACCCCGGCGCTGGCACCAAAGTAGATGCGCAGCTTGCCGCGCTGTACCGCCAGGTCCTCCTCGCGCAATTGCGCCAGTAGCGCGTCGGGGTCCGGGCGGGAATCAGTTGCGCTCACCATGGCCAGAGTGTGCATCAAGTGCAAGATTCAAGCGCAGCACATTGACCACTGGCTCACCCAGGATGCCAAACAGCGTCCGCTCGGTATTCTCGGCAACCATTGCCCGCACTTTCGCCGCGTCGATACTGCGCGCTTTGGCTACACGCTGCACCTGGAATCCCGCGGCCGCGGGGCTGATGTGGGGGTCCAGACCGCTGGCGGAAGCCGTCACCAGTTCCACCGGAACCGGAAAAGTATTGCCGGGGTCCGCGGCACGCAGGGCCTCAATCCGCCCCTTGACCGCCTCCACCAACGCAGGATTCAGAGGTCCCTGGTTGGAGCCGCTGGAAGCCGCTGCGTTGTAGGCATTGGGTCCGGTGGCAGATGGTCGGCCCCAAAAGTGGCCAGGATCCGAAAAGCTCTGCCCGATCAGGGCAGAACCCACCAACTTACCGTCGCGCTGAATCAGGCTACCGGCCGCCTCCGCAGGAAACAGTGTCTTGCCAATGCCGGTGACCACCAGTGGATAGGCCACACCGGTTACCAGAGTGAGCACGGTAAAGGTCACCAATACCGGGCGAAGAATTTTGTTCATCTTGCTTACCTCCAATCAAAAGGTGTATTTCACGCCGACCGTGACGGCGTTCTTGCCCAAGTTGTCAAAGCTTCCGACTTTGTAGAAGGAGTCTTTGGCATCGGTGGTCATGGCAGCCAGAGATGCGGTCAAGCCTTTGCCGAAGTCCTTGCCCAAAGTCAGCGAGTAGTCGGTGTAGTCACCGGCGCTATTCACTTGGTTGGGGATGGTCTGGCGGCCGACATGCGGTGTCAGGGTAAAGCCGTTGCCAAGATCAAAGGCGGCAGCCAGTTCAAAGTAGGCGCTGCCCTTGCTGTCTGGGTTGGCAATGAAGTTGCTGGTGGCCTGGCTGTACTTGGCGGTCACGATGCCAAAGGTCAGCGCGCCATAGACTTCAGTCGTATTGGCGTTCACCAAAACCTTGTCTGCCGTGTTGCCGGGGTATTGGTAGGTGATCACGCCCAGATCGAAGTTCAGTCCGGAGGCGATTTCGCCCTTGTAGCCGCCATACAGGTCGACTTCCAGCGTGCCGTCCGTCGCACCCACATAGTCCTTGATCCAGCTGATGTTGGATCCCCAAGCACCCAAGTACAAACCGCTCGTGTGCGCATAATCCACACCGGCTTGCAGGGCAGGCTTGAAGGATGTTTGTGCAACGCTGCGGAAGCGGTAGTCACTGGTAACGCCGACGTTGAAGCTCAGACTGGACGCTGGTTCGCTGGCAGCCGTTTGGGCAAAGGCACTGCTTGCAGCCAGGGCAAGCGAAAGGATGGCGAGAGATTTGGTTTGCATGGTGTTTTCTCAAATGTGTGTTTAGACGAGACCCAGGGCGACCAGAACGAGGTCAATCACCTTGATGCCGACAAAGGGAACGATGAGGCCGCCCAAGCCATAGATCAGCAGGTTGCGGCGCAACAGGGCGGCGGCGCCCACGGCGCGGTATTTCACGCCCTTGAGGGCCAAAGGGACGAGGAAGATGATGATCAAGGCGTTGAAAATCACCGCCGACAGGATCGCCGACGACGGGCTGCCTAGCCGCATGACATTCAGCGCCGCCAGTTGCGGATAGGTGCTCACGAAGATGGCGGGAATGATGGCGAAGTACTTGGCTACGTCATTGGCAATGGAGAACGTGGTGAGTGAACCCCGCGTCATCAACAGCGCCTTGCCGGTTTCCACAATCTCCAGCAGCTTGGTGGGGTTGGAATCCAGGTCCACCATATTGCCAGCCTCTTTGGCAGCCTGGGTGCCGCTGTTCATGGCAACCGCCACGTCAGCCTGCGCCAGCGCCGGTGCGTCGTTGGTGCCGTCACCGGTCATGGCGACCAAGCGGCCTTCTGCCTGGTATTGGCGGATCAGTACCAGTTTGTCCTCGGGCGTGGCTTCGGCCAGAAAGTCATCCACACCGGCCTCGGCCGCGATGGCAGCTGCGGTGAGCTTGTTGTCACCGGTAATCATCACGGTCTTGATGCCCATGCGACGCAATTCACCAAAACGTTCCTTGATGCCGGTCTTGACGATGTCTTTGAGTTCCACAATGCCCAGCACCACCTTGCCGTCCGCCACGGCCAAGGGTGTGCTGCCGCGGCGTGAAACGTCGTCGGAGGCCCGCATGACTTCCGCGGGCAGTTGGCCACCCAGTGCCTCGACATGCTTGCGCACGGCATCGACGGCACCCTTGCGCATCTGGCGCGTGCCTCCATCTGGCAATTTGACGTCCATACCACTCATGCGGGTCTGGGCGGTGAAGGGCACCTCCAGCGTCTCACCCAACAAGGGGGCGACGCTGCCCGCGCGCTGCGCCAGAGCGACGATGCTGCGGCCTTCCGGGGTTTCGTCGGCCATGGAGGCCTGTGCCGCACACACGGCAAGCTGTGACTGGCTCACACCCGGAGCGGGAAGAAAGGACGACGCCTGGCGGTTGCCATGGGTAATGGTGCCGGTCTTGTCCAGCAAGAGCACGTCCACGTCGCCAGCGGCTTCCACCGCGCGTCCCGAGGTGGCAATCACATTGGCCTGCATCATGCGGCTCATGCCCGCCACACCCACTGCGGACAACAAACCGCCAATGGTGGTGGGGATCAGGCACACCAACAGCGCAATCAACGCCGTGATGCTCACCACGGAGCCAGAGCCCGCGGAATCAACACCGAAGATGGAGAAGGGCAACAGAGTCACCGTCACCACCAGGAACACAATGGTCAGCGCCACCAATAAAATGGTCAATGCAATTTCATTGGGCGTCTTCTGGCGTTTGGCGCCTTCGACCATGCTGATCATGCGGTCGAGGAACGACTCGCCCGGGTTGACGCCAATGCGCACCACCAGCCAATCGGATAGCACGCGCGTGCCTCCGGTGACCGAGGCAAAGTCGCCACCGGACTCGCGCACGACCGGAGCCGATTCACCGGTAATAGCGCTCTCGTCCACCGTGGCCACACCCTGGATGACTTCGCCATCCACGGGAATCATGTCACCCGCATCAACCAGCACGACGTCACCTTTGCGCAGGTTTTCGGCTTGCTCTGGCAACCACGTGGAACCGTGTACCGGCCCATGCAGTTTCTTGGCCCAAGTGCTCTTCTTGAGGCTGCGCAGCGAGGCCGCCTGCGCCTTGCTACGCCCCTCCGCCAGTGCCTCCGCAAAGTTGGCAAACAACACCGTGAACCACAGCCAGACTGCCACGGACAGGATGAAGTCGGCAGGGGCTTCACCATTGCCCTGCAAGGCCTGAATGCCGATCAAGGTGGTCAATATGCTGCCGATGTAGACCACGAACATGACCGGATTGCGCCACTGCGCGCGCGGGCTGAGTTTGGTAAAGGACGCTTTGATTGCGGGCACCACGAGCACCGGATCAAACAGCGTCAAAGAAGTATTGGTTTTCATAAAAGTTTTACTCCGTGCGGTTCAATGGGCAGACCACAGCATCAAGTGCTCGACCATAGGCCCCAGGGCCAGAGCGGGTACATAGTTCAACAGCCCCACCAGCAGCACGGTGCCAATCAGCAACACAACAAACAGAGGGCCGTGGGTAGGCAAGGTTCCGGGTGTGACGGGCAAGCGTTTCTTGCTGGCCAAGGCTCCCGCGATGGCCAGCACGGGCACGATCACACCAAAGCGACCCAACCACACTGCCAGCCCCAACAACACGTTGTAAAACGGGGTGTTGGCAGACAAGCCCGCAAAGGCGCTGCCGTTGTTGTTGGCGGCCGATGTCAGGGCGTACAGAATTTCCGAGAAACCATGCGCACCGGGGTTTGCAATGCCGGCCTTCCCAGGGTCCGCCATCACGGCGATGGCGGTTCCAGCCAGCACGAGAATGGGCGTCACCAGAATGGCAATCGACGTTAACTTCATTTCATGGGCCTCGATCTTCTTGCCCAGGTACTCCGGCGTGCGGCCAATCATCAAACCCGCAATAAACACTGCCAGGATGGCAAACACCAGCATGCCGTACAGACCGGTACCCGTTCCGCCAAACACCACTTCACCCAGTTGCATCATCACCATGGGCACCATGCCGCCAATCGGCGTGTAGGAGTCGTGCATGGAGTTCACGGCGCCACACGATGCAGCGGTGGTAATGGTGGCAAACAGGGCGCTGGCGTTGATGCCAAAGCGTGTTTCCTTGCCCTCCATATTGCCGCCTGATTGCATCGCGCTGCTGGTCTGGTCCACGCCCAAGGGCGAAAGCAGTGGGTTGCCGGTTTGCTCGGCGGGGGTGATGACCACCACGGCCACCACAAAAAGTGCGGTCATGGCCGCCAGGATCGCCCAACCCTGGCGTTTGTCGCCGACCGCTATGCCAAAAGCAAAACACAAGGCTGCTGGGATCAGGAAGATGGAAACCATCTGGACAAAGTTGCTCAGCACCGTTGGGTTCTCATACGGATGGGCCGAGTTGGCGTTGAAGAAGCCACCGCCGTTGGTGCCCAGCATCTTGATGGCTTCTTGCGAAGCGACCGGCCCCATTGCCAGGGTTTGCTTGTCGGTTTGCGTGTCTTCCATGACAGGCGCGCCTTTTTCATCAACAACGGGGGCACCCTTGTCGTCCACTTTGGGTATCTGAAATTTGCTGACTTCCAGCGTCGCGACCTCTTTGTAGCCGTCAAAGTTCTGGATCACGCCTTGACCCACCAGGAAGATGGCAAACACCAATGAAATGGGCAACAATAGCCATGCTGTGATGCGGGTCATGTCGACCCAGAAATTGCCAATGACCGCCGTAGACCGCGCAGCAAAGCCGCGAATCAAGGCAAAGACCACGGCAATGCCGGTGGCGGCTGATAAGAAGTTTTGTACGGCCAGACCCAGCATCTGGGTCAGGTAGCTCATGGTGGACTCACCTGAGTAGCCTTGCCAGTTGGTATTGGTCACAAAGCTCAGGGCCGTGTTGAACGACGAGTCGGGTGACACCGCTGCCATACCTGCCGGATTGAGCGGCAGGTTGAACTGCAGGCGCTGCAGGGCATACACCACCAACACGCCCAAGGCGTTAAACGCCAGCAAGGCCAGCGCGTAATGCGACCACTTCATGGACTGGTCGGGGGCGGTTCCCGCTAGGCGGTACAACGGTGCCTCAACGCGCTGCATCCAGCGCGGCAAATCGCCCGACATCAAGCGCGCAATCCACTTGCCCAGCGGCCACGATGCCACCAGCAAGGTACCCAAAAACAGGGCCAATAGCCCCCAGGCAGAGCTGCTCATCAAAACTCCTCGGCGCGAAACAGCGCATAGACCAGATACACCAGCAGCAGGGCTGCCACCATGGCGCCACCGCCATACAGAACGTGCAAGATGTTCATGACCGTTTGACCTCCGGTTTTTCCAGCTTTTGAAGCCCCACAACCATCAGCACCATGGCAAGCCACAGCCCGACGGCCCCAAGAACAAAGACGACATCCATGATTGACCTCTCAATGAAATATGCGAGTTGAGTATGGTTCTGGGGGCATAAAAACGAAGTTGAGATTGCCCAGTGCACTGTAAAAAATGCGTAAAAACAGGCCGCCACTGATTGCATGCTGCGCTCACAACACCATTCAAATGTTGATATGTCGCAAGAGAGCCTTGTCTGTGACGCTCCATTTCCGGACACAAAACCGAAATGACGAGATAGAGCATGATCCAGTTCACACCTAAACGGGCACACACCCATGGCACACGTACTGATCCCCCTCCCCCACGGCGACTTTGACCCCACCGAGTCCGCCGTGTCCTGGCGGGCGCTGGTCACCGCGGGGCACCGTGTGAGCTTTGCCACACCCGTCGGAACGCCGGGCGCTGCCGACCCCATCATGTGCACCGGCAAGGGTCTGGGGCCGCTGGCGCCCCTATTGATGGCCGATGCGAACGGGCGCAAGGCCTACGCCGCCATGCGGCAAAGCCCGGCGTTTCAAACGCCGCTGCGCTACGCCGACCTGCAATCTTCCGGGTTTGATGCCTTGCTGCTGCCCGGTGGTCACGCACCGGGCATGCGGGTCTATCTGGAATCCAGCGCGCTGCAGAATCTGGTGGTTGAGTTCTTTGCAGAGCACAAACCGGTCGCTGCGATTTGCCACGGCGTGCTGCTGGCCGCGCGGTCTCGGGTCGCAGACGGGCGCTCGGTTCTGTACGGGCGCAAGACCACGGCGCTGACCAAAATCCTGGAGCTCAGCGGCTGGGCACTGACCTGCCTGTGGATGGGCCGCTACTACCGCACCTACCCACAGATTTTGCAAGAGGAGGTTCAAGGCGTGCTTGCCAGCCCCGAAGATTTCATCGCCGGCCCCGCCGCCATGACCCGCGACGGCCCCGACCATTTGGCGCCGGGATTCTGCGTGCAGGATGGCAACTACCTGTCGGCCCGGTGGCCGGGCGATGCCCACCGTTTCGCCGCAGAATTTGTCAGGATGCTCGCGGTCTAACCGGCGCGGCGGCCGGCGCCGCCGCACACAGCGCACACAACTGCAGGGCCAGGCGGTGCAATGCCTGCCAGCCCGAGGTCGGCCAGTCGGGCTGCTTCAGTCCTTTGACAATGCCGTCGACCACATGGGCCGATTGCAACAGCTCAGCCAGCGTGGTCACCGAGAGGCGCGGCAGGACGCGCTCGAACAGGCGCTCCTTGGCACCCCACACACGCTGCTCGCGCAGCGCCATGGGCAGCGGACGCCCCTGCGCCATGGCGTCCTTGACGCGCTTCAGGGCACGGATGTCCTCGCTCAGCGTGTAGTGCACCAGCACTTCGGCCTCGCCCTCGGCCTGCAGGCCATCGAGCATGCGCTGCACGCGCAGCGCCTGGCCCGCAAGCACGGCCTCGCTGAGCTTGAACACGTCGTAGCGCGCGACATTCATCACGGCGCTTTCCACCTGGTCAAACGTCAACACGCCGCCGCCCGCGCCGTCCACCGGAAACAGCAGGCCCAGCTTCTGGATCTCCTGGTGCGCTGCCAGCAGATTGCCCTCCACCCGGTCGGCAAAGAACTGCAGCGTGCGCTGGCCCTCTTCGCCCGGCGCCACGCGTTGCCCTTGCGCCGACAGGCGTTGCGCAATCCACTGCGGCAGCGCATTGCGCTCCACGGGCTGCACTTCCAGGGTCACGCCAAAACTCTCCAGTGCGGCAAACCAGGCGCTGGACCTGGTCATCTTGTCCAGGCGCGGCAGCATAACGATGGTCAGAGTGGAATCGTTGCCCTGTGCGATCTCGGCCAACTGCTGCAGCGCGACGCTGCCGTCCTTGCCCGGTTTGCCGGAGGGGATGCGGACTTCGACGATCTGTTTGTCGGCAAACAGGCTCAGCGAGCCGCCTGCGGCCAGCACCTCGCTCCAGTCAAAGTGGGCCCCGGCCACGGTGTGCGCGGTGCGCTCGGTAAAACCCTGCTGGCGGGCCGCGGCCCGGATGGCGTCCAGCGCCTCCTGCTGCAACAAGGGTTCGTCGCCGTGTAGCGTGTACAGGCTTTTGAGTCCGCGGGCGAGGTGGTTGCCGAGTTGGTTGGCCGCTAGTTGCATCGGGCGAGTTTATACAGGACTGGCGCAGATTCGGGTTTTGGTTCATAATTGCTGCACTGCAACATTTTTTACAAGGACCACACCATGTTCAAGAACACTCCCTTCGAAGCTATCGCCAAGACCATGTCCGAGTCGGCTCCCAAGTTCACGCCTGCTGCCATGCAGGACGCGATCAAGCCCGCACAGGACAATCTGAAGGCATGGGCCGATCTGGCACAGAACCAGGCACGCGAAGCGCAAGCCGCGCTGACCGAGACCGTGGAAGCCATCAAGGGCATCAAGGACCCCCAGGCGGCCTTTGAAATCATGAAGGCGTCGGCCGAAGCCGGCGCAGCCATGTTTGCCAAGAACCTGAAAGACGCGACCGCCCTGAGCTTTGGTCAGTTCCACAGCACCGTGGACGCGATCGAAAAAGCACATCCCGCACCCGAAGCGTTCTCGGCCGTTGCCAAGAACCTGAAGGCCGCTGCATCGACCGCTGAAAGCGCGCTCGACACCGCCATGGAAAAAGGTGCCTCGATGGCCGCTTCGGTTGCACCCGCTACCAAAGCCAAAAAGACCCGCTAAAAAAAACGTGCCCGTCAGGACGCGTACAGCGTCTTGATGGCCGCGAGGCGGCGCAGCAGTTGCTGCAGAATGTCGCTCTGCATGTCGCGAAACAGTAGCACCTCTTCCGCCTCTTTGGCCAGCACGGCCGATTCGTTGAAGCTGATGTCGCGTTGCTGGGCGATTTCGGTTGGTGCGATCAGTTCGCGCCCGTCGGGCAGGCGCATGCGGAACAGCAGCCGGATCTTGAGCTGGAACTCCCGCACCTGACCCGAGGCGTTGACGCCCACCACATTTTTCTCGCGCACTTCCTGCAGGATGTCGACAATGACGTCGGGTGGCGCAGAGCCCCGCACGGGAACTATCGGCACGATGGCAGCGCCAAAGTAGCGGATCAGATCGGCCGCCACCAGGCCGTTCTTCTCGGGCGTGACGGCCAGCGTCTGAAAGGCAAAGGTCTGGCTGCTACGCAGCTTGAAACCACAGCCCGCCAAGACCGCCGCCGCCAGGCTGGCACCCAGTACGGAGCGGCGCTGTATCACCGGGCCAGCTTCAGATAACCACATTGACCAGACGCCCCGGTACGATGATCACGCGCTTGACGGGCGCACCCGCCGCGAACTGCACAAAGGTCTCGTTGGCCAGGGTCAGGGCCTCGATGGTTTCCTTGGAGGCGCCAGCGGGAACCATCACCGAACCGCGCAACTTGCCGTTCACCTGCAGCATGAGTTCAATTTCATCCTGCTCCAGCGCCGACGGGTCCACTTGCGGCCACGGTGCGTCCAGCAGGTCACCACTGACCTTGGCATAGCCCAGCTCACTCCACAGCGCATGGGCGATGTGGGGTGTGGCCGGGTACAGCACCCGCAGCAACAGCGAGAAGCCTTCCAGCACGGCGACCAAACCACCATCCGATTCCAGCGCCTTGAAGTCTTCCAGTGCGTTGATCATCTTCATGGCACCCGAGACCACGGTGTTGTATTGCATGCGCTGGTAGTCGTAGTCCACCTGTTTGAGCACCGCGTGCATCTCGCGCCGTAAATCCTTGGCCGGCTTGCTGAACTGCATGGATTTCAGGCCGCCAGCCCTCGTCAAATCGACATGAGAAGCTACCAAATCCATAGCAGACAGTTTGACGCCAAAGTTCCAGACGCGGCGCAGGAATCGGTAGCTGCCTTCCACGGCCGCGTCGTTCCACTCCAGTGTGGCCTCGGGCGGCGCAGTGAACATGGTGTACAGACGGGCCGTGTCAGCGCCGTATTTGCCAATCAACTCCTGCGGGTCTACGCCATTGTTCTTGGACTTGGACATGGTGCCCACGCCCTCGTAGTCGATGGGCGTGCCCACCGGCAGATCACTGACGGCCTTGGTCAGCCTGGCGCCAATGATCTTGCCCGCTTCATCGAACACGTGCTCCACGTCCGCCGGCCAGAAATACTCCTTGCCGCCTTTCTCGCCCTTGCGGGAGTAGATGTGGTTCAGCACCATGCCCTGCGTGAGCAGCTTGGTGAAGGGCTCATCCACGGTAACTAGGCCCAGGTCGCGCATGACCTTGGTCCAGAAGCGCGCGTACAGCAGGTGCAGGATGGCGTGCTCGATGCCGCCGATGTACTGGTCCATGCCGCTACCGCCCTTGGCGTGCGTCTGGTCCCGCATCCAGTAGGCCGTGCCCGCACCCACCATGGCGTCGTCGTTCCTGGGATCGCAATAGCGCATGAAATACCACGAACTGTCGACAAAGGTGTCCATGGTGTCGGTCTCGCGACGCGCGGCCTTGCCGCACACGGGACAGACCACACCGGCGTGGAAGCCTTCGTGCTTGTGCAGGGGGTTGCCGGAGCCGTCGGGCACGCAGTCCTGTGGCAGTACCACGGGCAGGTCTTTCTCGGGCACCGGTACGGCGCCATGCTCAGCGCAATGGATGATGGGAATCGGCGTGCCCCAGTAGCGCTGTCGGCTGACACCCCAGTCGCGCAGGCGCCACGTGGTCTTCTTCTCGCCCAGGCCCTTGTGCTGCAGGGCCGCCGCCACGGCATCCACCGCATCGGCGCAGGACAGGCCACTGAAGACATCCGAGTTGACCGTGACACCGCGCTGTTTGTCGCCATACCAGTCCTGCCACTGTGCGTGGTCATAAGTGAGGCCGTCGATGTGGACCACGTCATCAATGTGCAGGCCATACTTCTTGGCGAACGCAAAGTCGCGCTCGTCGTGCGCGGGCACGCCCATGACCGCGCCATCGCCATAGCCCATCAGCACGTAGTTGCCGACCCAGACATCGACCGGGTCGTTGGTCAGGGGGTGGATGACCTGCAGGCCCGTGGGCATGCCCAGCTTTTCCTTGACGGCCAATTCGGCCTCGGTGGTACCACCGGCCTTGCACTCTTCGATGAAAGCCGCCAGCTTGGGGTTGCCCTGCGCCGCATGCACAGCCAGCGGATGCTCAGGGGCCACGGCGCAAAAGGTGACGCCCATGATGGTGTCGGCACGGGTCGTGAAAACATACATGCGGCCACCGTCAATCGGCTTGCCGTCTGCGCCCTTGATATCGTGCGTGAACGCAAAGCGCACGCCGCTGGACTTGCCGATCCAGTTTTCCTGCATCAACTTGACGCGCTCGGGCCAGCCGGGCAGTCCGGTCTGGACCTGGTCCAGCAACTCCTGCGCGTAGTCGGTGATCTTCAGGTAGTAGCCGGGGATTTCCCGCTTCTCGACGGTCGCACCCGTACGCCAGCCTTTGCCGTCGATCACCTGCTCATTGGCCAGCACAGTCTGGTCCACAGGGTCCCAGTTGACGACCTGGGTCTTGCGGTAGGCAATGCCTTTCTCCAGCATCTTGAGGAACAGCCACTGGTTCCATTTGTAGTAGCTGGGATCGCAGGTAGCGACCTCGCGGCTCCAGTCGATGGCCAGGCCCATGGCCTGCATCTGGCCCTTCATGTAGGCAATGTTCTCGTAGGTCCACTTGGCCGGTGGCACGCCATTTTTCAACGCGGCATTCTCGGCCGGCAGGCCAAACGCGTCCCAGCCCATGGGCATCAGCACGTTGTGCCCATTCATGCGCAGGTAGCGCGCCAGCATGTCGTTGATGGTGTAGTTGCGCACGTGGCCCATGTGCAGCTTGCCGCTGGGGTAGGGCAGCATGGAGCAGGCGTAGAACTTCTTCTTCAGATGGCCTTGCGCATCACGCGCATCCTCGGTCACACGGTAGGCGTTATGGCCGTTCCACAGCGGTTGCGCCCAGTGGTCTTGTGCCGCTTTTTCGATGTCCAGGTGTTGGTATTTGTCTTGCATGGGTGAGGGACGGCGAAGCGCCGACTATAGGAGAGGCTAAGGGGATTTTAGGCGCAGTAGACAGGGAGCTCCCCCGGGGGGCGCATTCCGCCGTAGGGCGGCCCGGCGGAGGGACTTCAGCGCCTGGTCGCTGCCGCGTCCGCCACGAATCCAATGCGGTGCAAACCGGCCAGATGGGCCTGGCCCATGACTTCCACGACGCGACCGTAGGGTACTGCAGCGTCCGCCCGCAGGCGCACTTCGGTATCGGGTTGGCGCTCCGCAGCATGGCGCAAGACAGCCGACACGGCCTGCGCGTCCAGCGGCCGGTCGTCGACATACACCTGCCCGGAGCGGTCCACGGTGATGGCGATGAATTTCGGCGCTTCCAGCGCCGCGGCGCCGTCTGCCTTGGGCAGGTCCACCTTGACCGCGCTGACCAGCAAGGGCGCTGTAATGATGAAAATTACGACTAGAACCAGCATGACGTCCACCAGCGGCGTCATGTTGATTTCGCTCATGGGTTGCGGGCCTGGTGTGCGCTCGAGACGACCAAAAGACATGCCTATGTTGCCCCCACGCTTGTCACTGGGTAATGAGCAGCTCGCGCAGATCGCGGGCAAACCCTTCCAGGTCCGCTTCGATGCGCCCGATGTAGCGGCCCAGCACGTTGTAGCCCAGCACCGCCGGAATGGCCACGGTCAGCCCTGCGGCGGTCATGATCAGCGATTCGCCCACCGGGCCGGCAATCTTGTCGATACTGATCTGGCCCGCGCCCGAGATCCCGATCAGCGCATGGTAGATGCCCCATACCGTGCCCAGCAGTCCCACAAAGGGCGCCGTGGAGCCGACGGTGGCCAGCAGGACTTGGCCAGCCTGCAGCTTGAGCAGCACGGTGTGCAGGGCGTCGCGCAACAAGCGCGTCAGCTGCTGCGATTTGTCACCGGCACCGGCCAGCGTGCCCGCCGTTTCAACCTGGCTGGCCTCGACCAGGGGTGCCACCAGCACTTCCCGGTCAAAGGTCCGCACCGACTGCAAACCCGCCGCCAGCGACGGCGCCTGCCAGAAAGCGGCCGTGCTGCGGGCCACATCGCGGTGCGCGCGCAGCAGCAGCCACGCCTTCCACAGAATGACAACCCAGCTGCCCACCGACATCACCAGCAGGACCCACGCAACGCCAACACTGACTGCGTCACCCTGGCGCAGCTGGTCCAGTGCGTTCACCGCAATCCCAGCACGTCAAACATGTCAAACAGCCCCGTCTTGTGCCCGGCGAGAAACCGCACCGCGCGCAGGCTGCCCTGGGCGTAGGTAGCCCGGCTGGAGGACTTGTGGCTGATTTCAATACGCTCGCCGATACCGGCGAACAGCACCGTGTGGTCCCCCACGATGTCGCCGCCGCGTATGGTGGCAAAGCCGATCGAGGATGGATCGCGCTCACCGGTGACGCCTTCACGGGCATACACCGCGCAGTCTTTCAAGTCACGCCCCAGGGCATCGGCGATCACCTCGCCCATTTTCAGGGCGGTGCCCGACGGCGCGTCGACCTTGTGGCGGTGGTGGGCTTCAATGATTTCGATGTCGTACCCGGTGGCCAGCGCCTTCGCGGCCATCTCCAGCAGCTTGAGCGTGACGTTGACACCGACACTCATGTTCGGCGCCATGACAATGGCCATGTCCCGGGCGATTGCGGCAATTTCCGCCTTTTGCGCCTCGGTGAAGCCGGTGGTTCCGATGACTGCAGCCACACCCAGCTCACGGCACACCTTGAGATGCGCCAACGTGCCCTCGGGACGGGTGAAATCGATCAAGGCGGCGGCCGACTGCAAGCCCAATCGCAGGTCCGACGTAATCGCCACGCCCACCGGTTTTCCGGAAAATGCGCCAGCGTCCTGGCCCACGGCAGGGCTTCCCGCCATGTCCAGCGCACCCGACAACACGCAATCATCTGCGCCGTTGATCGCCTCCACCAGCATCTGCCCCATGCGTCCCGACGCGCCTGCCACTGCAATTCTGTGGGTCATGTCTGTGTTCTCTACTGTTGCAAGCTCAGGGACGCGCTGCCTCAAGGGGAGGATAGTCGGTCGACGTTGTTGCCAAGGCGGCGGATGCCGTTGCAGGCTTGCTCGGCAAGGGGAACTTCTTCAGGGTCTCTTCAGAGGCCTCCATCACAGGAACGGAACCCGGCAAGGACGGTGACTTGAGTGTGGCAACAAATTCGGCCTCGCTGGGCAGGCCATCGGCCTCGGTGCGCTCGAGCACATCGTTCTTGAAGAAAACTGTTACCTTGCGGGATTGCGGTTGGGCGCCCTGCTGTTTGAGGGTGAACACATAGTCCCAGCGGTCCGCATGGAACACGCTGGTCAACAAGGCCGTACCCAGAATATCCCGGACCTGCGCACGCTGCATGCCAGGTTTGAGGATGGCCAATTGTTCGCGGGTCACCACGTTGCCTTGTACAACGTCGATCCGGTAGGGGGAGATAATCCCGGCAACCCGGTTGCTTGCTCCATCAAAGCTGCTACAGCCCGCAAGGCCCGCGAATGCGAGTGCTACCAGGGTCAGGCTAAGGCTACGGCATGGAATGTCTGACATGGATGGTTACCCAAGATATGATCGGACGATTGTAGCGGTTGGGCCTTGCCAACCTCCTGAGCGCTCCCGGCGGAAAGATGCCCATGACCAACATCGATGAACTGAAAAACACCGGACTCAAGGCCACCATACCGCGCCTGAAAATACTCGAAGTGTTTCAGCGCAGCACCCAGCGCCACCTCACCGCGGAAGATGTCTTTCGGGTGTTACTGCAGGACCGCTCGGACGTTGGACTGGCGACAGTCTATCGGGTTCTCACCCAGTTTGAGCAGGCCAGCATTCTGAGCCGTAGCCATTTCGAAAGTGGCAAAGCAGTCTATGAACTCAATGAAGGCCAGCACCATGACCACCTGGTGTGCCTGGATTGCGGCAAGGTCGAAGAATTCTATGATGCGCAGATTGAGGAGCGCCAGCACGCGGTCGCCAAGGCCAAGGGTTTTGCCATTACCGACCATGCACTGAGCCTGTACGCGAACTGCACCAAAACGGATTGCCCCAACCGCGCCGACATGGAAAAACAGCGCGGCTAATTTCCCTGCGCCATGGCTTTGCGGTGGCGTTCGACAAACTCCTGGTAGGTGTCGATTCCACGCAATTGCAGAATCGTGTTGCGCACCGCAGCCTCGACCAACACCGCAATATTGCGTCCGGCAACCACCTGGATCACCACCTTGCGCACCGGGATGCCTAGTATGTCCTGGGTCAGCGGCTCATAGGGAATGCGTTCGTACTCGCGCTCCAGTGTTTCCCGCCGCACCAGATGCACGATGAGTTTGAGCCGCATTTTGCGGCGCACTGCGGTCTCGCCAAAAATGCCACGGATATCCAGCAGGCCGATGCCGCGGACTTCCAGCAGGTTTTGCAGCAGTTCGGGGCAACGACCTTCAATGGTGGTCTGGTTGATGCGGTACAGATCGACAGCATCGTCTGCCACCAGACCATTTCCACGCGAAATCAATTCAAGCCCCAGCTCGCTTTTGCCCAAGCCCGATTCACCGGTAATCAGCACGCCCAAACCCAGAATATCCATGAACACGCCGTGCATGGATGAGCGGTCGGCAAAGTGCTTGGACAAGTAAGCACGCAGCACATCGATCACAAACGCCGAGGATTCCTGGGTCGCAAACATCGGAATCTGGGCACGCTCACACATCGACAACAGCGCCTGGGGTGCCTGTTGGCCGTCAGCCAGCACCAGCACCGGCGGCTCCAGCGTCACGATGCGGGAAATACGACGCGCGCAATCGTCGGGCGTGGCGCTGGTGATGTAGGCGATCTCCCGCTCACCGAGTATTTGCACGCGGTAGGGGTGGATGTAATTGAGATAACCGACGAGGTCCGCGCCGGAACGGGCGGCCCGTACCGCAACCTCGTCAAAGCGGCGCTCGGAAGCGCCTAGACCCGCCACCCATTCCCAGTGCAGACGGCCGCGGAATTCTTCGAACAGGACGTCGGCGCTGACAACAGTGGGTTTCACAAGGGAATAGGGGAATAGGTCAGATCAGGCCACCTGGGCCGATTGCCAGCCTGCAATCAGGGCGTGCAGTTGCAGGGCGTCGGTGCTGGCCAACATCCGTTCACGCAACTCCGCATCGCTGAGCAATTCGGCAATCTCCGAAAGGATCTCCAAATGCTTTTGCGTGGCAGCTTCCGGCACCAGCAAGAAGATCAACAGGCCTACGACCTGGTCATCCGGGGCGTCAAAACCAATGGGGTTGGCCAACTGGAACACGGCGGCCATCGGCGCCTTCAGGCCCTTGATGCGCCCATGCGGGATCGCAACCCCATGACCCAGGCCGGTGGAGCCCAGCCGTTCACGTGAAAACAGGCTGTCCGTCACCAAGGCACGGCTCAGGCCATGCAAATTCTCGAACAACAGGCCGGCTTCTTCAAAAGCCCGCTTCTTGCTGGTCACTTCGACGTGCGCGAGCACTTGTTCAGGCGACAGGATACTGGCGAGTCGGTTCATGGTGTGAATGGATTATGCACAAAAAAACCGCCCGTTGAACGGGCGGCTGCTTTGGTGAGGATGGCCAAGTTTGGCTACATCAAACGTTTGGGAGCCTCATGGTGATGGTCTTGCAGCCTGTCCTTGTGGCGTACCACCTGGCGATCCAGCTTGTCCACCAGTTCATCCACGGCGGCATACAGGTCTTCGTGCGAGCTTTCGGCAAACATGTCATTGCCCTTCACGTGGATATTGCACTCGGCACGCTGCCGTCGTTCCTTTTCCTTTTGCTTCTCAACTGTCAGGAGTACCTTGACATCGACCACCTGGTCAAAATGCCGCATGATTCGATCTAGCTTGGTCGTGACATAACTACGCAGGGCCGGTGTAACTTCAAGATGGTGACCGCTGATCGTCAAATTCATAAAAAGCCTCCAATTGCTCTCGGGTTAAAAATCTTGCCAACACAAGCAGCAAGAACAGAAACCAAAAAATATCGAAAATTTGATTGCTGTGAAATCACTATGCGCCCGAACCCTGGGAAATGCAACGCCTTTTTTGATTCCGCACTGCAACAAATTGTTGCCCTCAGATAGGTGCTTTTGTGGGCCGCACAAGCCCCTTGCACAGTGCGATAATTTAGAAAGCACCACTACTGGAGAGCGTTCCTTGGAAAACTACCCTCGACGGTAGCTTTCATATTTAATTGGGGTCAGATTCCAATTATTCGAAAGCTTCTACGACACACAATGGTTCGTACTGAACGATTGGAATCTGACCCCGATTGAATCGCCATGCTGAATATTTTTACGCTCGCCAACGGACGCCTCTTCCAGGAGGAAATCGAGTCCCTGGAAGAGCTCTCACAATTTCAACCCATCTGGGTAGACCTCGAGTCACCCACCGTTGAAGAAAAGCGCTGGGTCAAGCAGTACTACGGCTTGTCCATCCCGGAAGACGCCATGGACGAAGACATCGAAGAGTCCGCGCGTTTCTACGAAGAAGACAATGGTGAACTACACATCCGCAGTGACTTTCTGATTGCGGATGACGACGAGCCGCGCACGGTACGGGTTGCTTTTATTCTGAACCTTGTCAATGACGAGCTCAAGAGCAAGGGCGTACTTTTTTCGATCCACGACGAGGATGTGCCGGTCTTTCGCCTCTTGCGCATGCGTGCACGCCGCGCGCCAGGTCTGATTGAAGACGCCAAGGAAGTCTTGCTCAAGCTGTTTGACGCCGACGCCGAATACTCCGCCGACACGCTGGAAGGCATCTACGACGAGTTGGAGAAGGTCAGCACCAAAGTGCTCTCAGGCGACGTCACCGACGCGCTGGCCAGTGAAGTGCTGGGCGCCATCGCCCGGCACGAAGACATGAACGGCCGAATCCGGCGCAACGTGATGGACACCCGCCGCGCCGTGAGCTTCATGATGCGCAGCAAGATGCTCAACGGCGAGCAGTTTGAAGAGGCGCGACAGATCCTGCGCGATATCGACTCACTGGATTCGCACACGGCCTTTCTCTTTGACAAAATCAACTTCCTGATGGATGCAACGGTCGGTTTCATCAACATCAACCAGAACAAGATCATCAAGATCTTCTCGGTGGCCAGCGTGGCGCTGCTGCCGCCGACTCTGATTGCCAGTATCTATGGCATGAACTTCAAGTTCATGCCCGAACTCGATTGGTCTCTCGGCTATCCCTATGCCCTGGCATTGATGGTGGCGAGCGCGCTGGTTCCAATGTGGTACTTCCGCAAGCGCGGCTGGCTGCAATAAACAGCCTGCAGACACGGCTTGGCACATGAAGGTCGACGGCCACCCTTACCGCACGATTTGGCTCAAGCCAAGTAACCCACGCGTTGTGCAAGTCATTAACCAGGTCAAGTTGCCTCATGAATTTGCGGTGGCCGACCTAGCCTGTTTGGAAGATGCCTGCCGCGCCATCCGCGACATGACCGTGCGGGGTGCCGGATTGATTGGCGCATGCGCCGCCTATGGCATGTATCTCGCAGCGCTGGAGGCGCCAGACGCTGACCTCTCTCACTTCCTGGCGCGCGCCGGATCAAACCTCAAGGCTACCCGGCCGACCGCCGCAAACCTGGCCTGGGCGGTTGACCGCATGCAGCGCACCATCGACACCGGCACCTCGCCTGTGCACCAACGGCTGATTGCCTTGGAGACGGCCTCCGCCATCGCCGATGAAGATGTTGCCCACTGCCGCGCGATCGGCCACCATGGCCTGCCCCTCATCGCAGACATTTCACGCAGCAAGCACGGCCAGGTCGTCAACATCCTGACCCATTGCAACGCAGGCTGGCTGGCGTTTGTCGACATTGGGTCTGCCACGGCGCCGATCTATGCCGCACACGATGCGGGTATCGCGGTGCACGTCTGGGTCGACGAGACCCGCCCCCGCAACCAGGGCGCCAGCCTGACCGCCTGGGAACTGGGGCAACACGGAGTACCTCACACGCTGATTGCCGACAATGCCGGAGGCCATCTGATGCAACATGGCCTGGTCGACATGGTCATAACCGGTGCCGACCGGGTCACGCGCAATGGCGATGTGGCGAACAAGATCGGCACCTACCTCAAAGCGCTGGCGGCCCGTGACAACCGGGTTCCCATGTATGTGGCGCTGCCGTCGTCCACGTTCGACTTCGGCCTGCGCGATGGCGTCGCCAACATTCCCATTGAGGAACGCGACCCCGGTGAGCTGCGCTTCGTCCAGGGGCAAAACTCCCGCGGAGCAATCGATTCGCTGCTGATATGCCCGCCCTCCACGCCGGCCCGCAACTGGGGTTTTGATGTGACGCCAGCACGCCTGGTCACGCAATTGATCTGCGAACGCGGCATCTGCGATGCCAATGAAGCCGCGATCTTGTCTTTGTTTCCGGAGCAGCAATAGGATGAATACCTCCGTTGACGACGGCTACATCAAATACACCAGCGAGCGATGTGACGGCAGTGTGGTGTGGTCGGAAGATCTGGAAGCACTGAACCGCTCGCGTACCGAATTGTTCGACCTGGGGTTGATCGGTGTCTATTCCAACGGGATTGGCTTTGGCAACCTGAGTGTCCGAACGGACGGAGACCAGTTTGTCATCACGGGCAGCGCCACCGGTGCCAGTCGCGTATTGCAGCGAGAACAGTTCAGCCTGGTCGAATCGTTTAGCTTGGAACGCAATGCGGTGCAATCGCGCGGCCCTCTGCACGCGTCATCGGAATCCATGACCCACGGCGCCATCTACCAGGGCAACCCGGCGGTCCGTTGCGTCATCCACGTTCACAGCCGACTGCTGTTTGACCGGCTGCTGCGGCAGGGCTATCCCGCCACTCCGGCTGACGTCCCCTACGGCACGCCGGCCATGGCACAGGCGGTCCAGCGGTTGGAGCGCACACAGCAGGATCTTCCGGTCGTTTTCGTCATGGCAGGACATGACGAAGGCATCGTCGCTTACGGAGCAGACGTGCAGTCGGTGCACGCACTGCTGCGCGGGCTCTTTCAAGGAACGCAGGACACATGGCAAAGATAGGCATCATCGGTGGCAGCGGCCTGGACAATCCCGACATTCTGGAACAGGCGCAGGATCAAATCGTCACCACGCCCTGGGGCGCGCCCTCGGGGCCGCTCAGGTTCGGGACGATCGCTGGCGTTGACGTGGTGCTGCTGGGCCGCCATGGCCGCGAACACACCATCCCGCCCACCCAGGTGAATTACCGCGCCAATATTCAGGCCCTGAAGGACGCGGGCTGCACCCACATCCTGGCCACCACGGCCGTAGGCTCCCTGCGGGAGGACATCGGCCGCGGTGATCTGGTGATCCTTGACCAGTTCATTGATTTCACTAAACAGCGGGCCATGAGTTTTCATGAATCATTTGCTCCGCACCACCCGGTGCACACGGCCATGGCCGAACCGTTCGACCGCGCACTGCGATCCCTGTTGATCGAGGTCTGCAACCACAACGGCTACAGCGTTCACCCCACCGGCACCGTGGTCACGATTGAAGGCCCGCGCTTCTCGACCCGCGCGGAGTCCCGCATGTTCCGCGCCTGGGGTGCCGACGTCATCAACATGTCCGTTGCCACGGAAGCCGCATTGGCCAATGAAGCCGGCATACCCTACGCAGCGGTGGCGATGAGCACCGACTATGACTGCTGGAAGACCGACGAGGAACCGGTCAGCTGGGACGCTATCCTGGAGGTCTTCAACAGCAATGCCAAAAAGGTCACGACCTTGTTGATCCAGACCATTCCACGCGTCGCCCCATAAAAAAAACGACCCGGAGGTCGCTGTGTCGCGGGCCGGCTCCCGGCTTACTTGTCACGCAATTCGCGACGCAGTATTTTCCCGACGGGCGTTTTTGGCAACTCAGTGCGGAACTCGATGACTTTGGGTTGCTTGTAGCCCGTGAGATTTTCCTTGCAGAACGCGCGCACATCGGCTTCGCTTACATTGGGGTCTTTCTTCACAATGACCAATTTGACGGCCTCACCCGACTTGGCATCGACCACGCCCACGCAGGCGCATTCCATGATGCCCGGCATTTGCGCAACCACGTCTTCCAGCTCCGTCGGGAAGACGTTGAAGCCACTGACCAAAATCATGTCTTTCTTGCGGTCGACAATCTTGAAAAAGCCGCGCTCATCGACGACGCCCACGTCGCCTGTTTTGAAGAACCCGTCCGGCGTCATGACCTTGGCGGTTTCGTCAGGGCGTTGCCAATAGCCCGCCATGACCTGTGGGCCCTTGATGGCAATCTCTCCCGACTGTCCAGCCGCGACTTCATTGCCGTCATCGTCCAGCAGCTTCATGAAGGTGTTGGGCAATGGAATGCCAATGGTTCCGGTGTACTCCGTGGCGGTGACCACGTTGCAACTGGCCGACGGCGAGGTTTCACTGAGGCCGTAGCCTTCACAAATCGGGCAGCCGGTCTTCTCGAACCACAGTTTGGCCACAGCACTTTGTACCGCCGTGCCACCGCCCACGGAGACCTTGAGATGGCTCCAGTCCACGGTGTTGAAATCCGGATGGTTGGCCAATCCATTGAAGAGTGTGTTGACCGCCGGGAAGGAATGGATCACATGTTTGCTCAACTCCTTGAGCACGCCCGGAATGTCCCGCGGATTGGGAATCAGGATCAGCTTGCCGCCCATGCGCAGGGACAACATCATGCCCACTGTGAAGGCGAAGATATGGTAGAGGGGCAGCGCGCATACCCCGGTGGGCTGCTCATTGGCCGGGATCTTGCTCATCACCGGGCTGTTCCAGATTTCCGACTGCAAGACATTGGCAATGACATTGCGGTGCAACAGCACAGCGCCTTTTGACACCCCGGTCGTGCCGCCGGTGTATTGCAGCACAGCCACATCATCGGCCTTGATGTCCGGTTTCTTGAAGCTTGCCTTGGTGCCGATCGCGATCGCCATATTGAACCGCACGGCCTCAGGAAGACTAAAGGCCGGCACCATCTTCTTGACGTTGCGCACCACATAGTTGACCAGGGCGCCCTTGAGCAGCCCTAACTGGTCGCCCATGGCGCACAGCACCACGTGCTTGACGGGGGTCGCGGAAATGCACTTCTCCAGCGTCGTCGCAAAGTTCTCGATGATGACGATGGCTTTGGCGCCCGAGTCCTTGAGCTGGTGCTGCAACTCCCGCGGGGTATACAGCGGGTTGACGTTGACGACCACGAATCCGGCCCGCAGGATGCCAGCGACAGCCACCGGGTACTGGGGCACATTGGGCATCATGATGGCTACACGATCGCCTTTAACCAAACCCAGGCCCTGGAGGTAGGCCGCAAACGCCTGACTCAAACGATCCGTTTGGCCATACGTTATATCCTTGCCCATGAAGTTGTAGGCCACCCGGTAGGCATACTTCTGGAAGCTCTCTTCCATCAAGGCCACCAACGAGGTGTACGCCGAAACATTGATATCGGCGGGCACGCCTTTGGGGTAACTATCGAGCCAAATGCGGTCTGTCATGCTTGCCTGTCCCAACTGTAATGTAGCGGGCTATTTTGCCCGCGAATGGCTAGGGTGGACACTTGAGATGTTCTTGGTGTTTTCCCTAGCCTTCACGCCTCTTACGCCTTGAGCGCGGTGAGCACCTCATCCAGCATTTTCTTGGCATCGCCAAACAGCATGCGGTTGTTGTCCTTGTAGAACAGGGGATTGTCCACACCGGCGTAGCCCGAGGCCATGCTGCGCTTCATGACGATGGAGGTCTTGGCCTTCCACACTTCCAGTACCGGCATGCCGGCAATCGGGCTGGTCGGGTCGTCCTGCGCGGCCGGGTTCACGATGTCGTTGGCACCAATCACCATGACCACATCGGTCTTGGGGAAGTCATCGTTCAACTCGTCCATTTCAAAAACGATGTCGTACGGAACCTTGGCCTCGGCCAGCAGCACATTCATGTGCCCAGGCATGCGCCCTGCCACCGGATGAATGCCAAAGCGCACGTTGACGCCCTTTTCACGCAGGAACTTGGTGATCTCAAACACCGTGTGCTGCGCCTGGGCAACCGCCATGCCGTATCCGGGAACGATCACCACGCTCTTCGCTTCACGCAGCAATTCTGCGGTCTCCAGTGCGTTGACCGGTACCACCTCGCCTGCCGGTTGTACTGCGCCGCCAGCGGGCTTGGGCGTTGCACTGGTCGTACCAAATCCACCCGCAATCACGCTGATAAAGCTGCGGTTCATTGCGTTGCACATGATGTAGGACAGAATCGCACCGCTGGAACCCACCAAAGCACCGGTCACGATCAACAGGTCGTTGGACAACATGAAGCCGGTTGCGGCTGCAGCCCAACCGGAGTAACTGTTGAGCATCGAGACCACCACCGGCATGTCGGCGCCGCCAATGGCCATCACCATGTGGATGCCAAACAGCAGCGCGATCACGGTCATCACCGCCAGCGGGACCATGCCGTCGGCAATGGTGTGGGCGTTCATGAACTCCCGGCCAAACCAGATCACCACCAGCAAGCCGGCGAGGTTCAGCCAATGGCGTCCCGGCAATAGCAGCGGGTTGCCGCCAATGCGCCCCGACAATTTGCCAAAGGCGATGATGGAGCCGGAGAAGGTAACCGCGCCAATCAGGATGCCGACGTAGATTTCCATTTCATGAATGGACTTGGCGGCGCCAACAAAGCTCTTGGACGCCTCCGGATCAATGAAGGTGGAAAAGCCGACCAACATGGCTGCCAGGCCCACCATGCTGTGCATCAGCGCCACCAGTTCCGGCATCTGGGTCATTTGCACGGTACGCGCCGCGTACAGGCCTATGCTCCCGCCCACCACCATGGCACCGATGATCCATGGCAGGCCGGCACCGGTCACCTGGGGACCGAATACCGTAGCTAGCACGGCGATCGTCATGCCGATCATGCCGTAGAGGTTGCCGCGCAACGCGGTCTCCTGGTTGGACAAGCCGCCCAGGCTCAGGATGAAAAGAATTGTGGCTCCAATATAGGAGACCGTTGCCAAACTTGCAGACATGAATCGGCTCCCTTATTTTCGGAACATGGCCAGCATGCGCTGGGTGACGGCAAAACCGCCGAACATATTGATGGCGGTGAGCACAATACCCGCCGCTGCCACCCAGGTGATCAGGTCATTGGGGCGGTCAACCGCACTGCCCATCGGTGAAATTTGAACCAGCGCACCGATGGCAATGATGCTGCTGATGGCGTTGGTCACACTCATCAGTGGCGTGTGCAACGCGGGCTTGACATTCCACACCACCATGTAGCCTACAAAGCAGGCCAGCACAAACACCGTGAAGTGCGACAGAAATTCTTTGGGTGCACTCGCACCAATGAGCCAGAACAGCGCTGCGGCCACACCAAACATGATGGCGAGTTTGCTGCCGGCCATGGGTTCGCTCGGTGCACCGTGCCCGTGGCCTTTCTTCACCGCAGGCGCCGTGGCAGGTTTCACAGCCACAGCAGTGGCGGCAGCGGGCAGTTTGGGCGCAGGGGCCGGCCAGGTAATGCTGCCCCCCTTGGTGACAGTCAAACCGCGGATCGCATCGTCTTCCATGTTGACGTTGATGATGCCGTCCTTGGTCTTGCACAGCTCCTCGGTGAGGCGAAACAGGTTGGAGGCGTACAGCGTCGACGACTGCTTGGACAGACGCGAGACCAGGTCGGTGTAGCCGACGATGGTCACACCGTGCTTCACCACGGCCTGGCCGGGCTCGGTCAGCTCGCAGTTGCCGCCTTGCTCGGCCGCCATGTCGACGATGACACTGCCCGGCTTCATGCTCTTGACCATCTCGGCGGTGATGAGTTTCGGAGCGGGCTTGCCGGGAATCAGGGCGGTGGTGATGATGATGTCCACCTCCCGGGCCTGCTTGGCATACATTTCACGCTGGGCCTGTTGGAAGCCCTCGCTCATGACCTTGGCGTAGCCGCCGCCACCGCCGCCTTCTTCCTCAAAATCGACCTTCACGAACTCGCCGCCCAGCGACACCACCTGGTCCGCCACTTCGGCACGGGTGTCATTGGCGCGCACGATGGCGCCCAGGCCGGCGGCGGTACCGATCGCAGCCAGGCCGGCCACGCCCGCGCCAGCGATGAAGACCTTGGCCGGCGGCACCTTGCCCGCAGCCGTGATCTGGCCATTGAAGAAGCGACCGAAGGCGTTGGCGGCCTCAATGACGGCGCGGTAGCCAGCAACGCCGGCTTGGGAGGTCAACGCGTCCATCTTCTGGGCGCGGCTCAGCATGCGCGGCAGTGCGTCGATCGCCAGCACGGTCGCCTTCTTCGCGGTGAGCTGCTGCATCAGTTCGGGGTTTTGTGCCGGCCAGATAAAGCTGACCAGCGTGCCGCCCTCGCGCATCAGACCCACTTCGTCGGCGCTCGGACCGCGCACCTTGAACACCAGATCGGAAGCGGCCCACAAAGCGGCGGCGCCCTCGATGATCTCCGCGCCCGCGGCACGGTAAGTGTCGTCACTGAAATTGGCCAGGTCCCCGGCACCGGACTCGACGGACACCTTGAAGCCCAGTTTGATGAGTTTTTCCACCACTTCGGGCACGGTCGCCACACGTTTTTCGCCAGGGAAAATCTCGCGCGGCACGCCAATGCGCTGTGCCGTCCCTGTAGATACACCAGTTTGCATGAAGCGACTCCTCACTAAAGTTTTTGCGCCAAACCGAACACTCCGCGCCACAAGCCAAACCTGCAGGACGTAAGTCACCTGAAAGCTTAACTGAAATTACCCCGGTTCCATGCAGGGTTGCGCATGATGTGGATCAAACAGCCAAGACTTTGGCCCCGTCTTCCATAATCGGGCATGAACACCCGATGGAAACCCAATGTCACTGTCGCCGCCGTGATACAGCAAGACGGCCGATTCCTGCTCGTGGAGGAGCAAACCACCGAGGGCTTGCGCCTGAACAACCCTGCCGGCCACCTGGACTGCGGTGAGACGCCCGCGCAGGCTTGCATACGGGAGACGCTGGAAGAGACCGCCCATGGCTTCACACCGCGCGCCCTGGTCGGCCTCTACCTGTCACGGCAACAAAAGCCCGATGGCAGCGACACGACCTACCTGCGTTTCGCTTTTTGCGGCGACCTGGGTTCCTTCGATGCGGATCGCGTGCTGGACACCGGCATCGTGCGCACCCTGTGGATGAGCGCCGACGAGGTGCGCGCCAGCGCGGCACGCCACCGCAGCCCCATGGTCCTGCAGTGCATGGAGGACTATTTGAAGGGGCAACGCTACCCCATGGACCTGGTGCATGCCGACTCCAGCATCGGGACTCAGCCATGATTCGCTATATTTTTAATAGCGCATTGCGCTTATTCCACGAGGGCTAGAGGCCATTTTTCCTTAGATGAATTCCACCGGACACGAAGCCTTAAAATGACACCATGAGAAAGCAAAGAGTGGTGGTGGGCCTCAGCGGCGGTGTGGATTCGGCGGTCACGGCCCATCTGCTGAAGCAACAGGGGCACGAAGTCATCGGCATTTTCATGAAAAATTGGGAGGATGACGACCGCCCTGCCGGCTCCGACAGCGACAATCCCGGCTATTGCACCTCCAACATTGACTTCGTTGATGCTGCCGCAGTCGCCGATGTCATCGGCATCGAGATCGAGCACGTCAACTTTGCCGCGGAATACAAGGACAGGGTTTTCGCCGAGTTCCTGCGCGAGTACCAAGCAGGCCGAACGCCCAATCCCGACATTCTGTGCAACGCGGAAATCAAGTTCAAGGCGTTTCTGGACCACGCCATGCGACTGGGCGCCGAGAAGATCGCTACGGGCCACTATGCCCGCGTGCGGCAGAACCCGGCGAATGGCCTGTATGAGCTACTCAAGGGCCTGGACCCGTCCAAGGACCAGAGCTACTTCCTGCACCGGCTGAACCAGGCCCAACTGTCCAAGACGCTGTTTCCGGTCGGCGAGCTGCACAAGACCCAGGTACGCCAGATCGCCCTGGACATGGGGCTGCCCAACGCGAAGAAGAAGGACTCCACCGGCATCTGCTTCATTGGCGAGCGGCCGTTCCGCGAATTCCTGAACCGCTACATCCAGAAAGAGCCCGGCCCCATCCGCGACGGCACCAGCCAGCCCGGCAGCCGCGGCTTTGGCCGTGAGCTCGGCCAGCATGTAGGACTCTCCTTCTACACGTTGGGCCAGCGCCAGGGATTGGGCATTGGCGGCATCAAGGCCAAGGGCGCACAAAAAGGTGGCGGTGAACACGCCCCCTGGTTTGTGGCGCGCAAGGACATGCAGACCAACACGCTGTGGGTCGTTCAGGGGCATGACCATCCGTGGCTGCAATCCTCGTCCCTGCAGGCCCAGGACGCAAGCTGGACGGCCGGCACCGCGCCCGCCACTGGGGATATGGCGGCCAAAACGCGTTACCGGCAAAGCGACGCCCCGTGCCAGGTTCAAGACGCCAGCATGCAGGGCTTTAGCCTGCACTTTGCGCAGCCGCAATGGGCCGTCACGCCAGGGCAGTCGGCCGTGCTGTACGACGGCGACGTCTGCCTGGGCGGTGGCGTGATTGCCTCAGCCCATGCGGGCGAGTAAGGCTTCCATGTCCTTGAGCATGAGGTCCAGATCGGCCTTCTGCGCCGCGTCAGGTTGGATGCGGGCCTGCAGCTCCTGCTCCATAAAGCACACCGTCATGCGCAAATAGGTGCTGTCCAGCGCTTTGCGGACCGCTGAAAACTGCTGCCCGATCTTCAGGCAGCTCTCGCCCTCCTCCACCATGCGCTGGATGCCGCGAATCTGCCCTTCGGCACGGCGCAGGCGGTTGAGCACATCCGTACGGTCCCGGCTATCGGTCAACACAGTCATGGACCGATCTTCCCTACCGCGCGCACGCCGCGGTGGACTCGGGAACACCCAGTTTCTTCAATATCCAGCCCAAAGGGCAGACGTTGGTAAAGCCAAACTGGAGGAGGTTTGCGCCCACAAAGGCGGTAAACGCCAGCCACCACTGCGACACAAACAGGGGGCTGTCGCTGATGCCGAGCGCCAGGGACAGCAGAATGAAAAAACCGGCAAATACATGGATATAGCGATCAACGGTCATGGATAACTCCTGAAAAATGAGGTGAAAAAGGAAGAGGAGTCGACGCTATTTCTGGTGGTCCGCCAACCGGACAATACCGAGCGCCTTGAGAACATACTTTTCGTAGATGGGCTCCGAGTTTCCGTTCTTGATCTTGCGAATGAAGTACTTCTCGAACGCGATCTTTGCCAGGTGCACCCATTTGCCCTTCTTGAACCAGTTCACATTGCGTGGAGGAATTTGGGGCAGAGCCACAAAGGCGGCGCCGGTGTCACCCATATCGGCCAGGCAAATGGCGTTCCAGGTGCCTTTGGCCTGCGCGGGCTTGCCCTCCAGTTCATCCCGGATGTTGTGGGCAATGGCACCCACCATGCTCTCAATCATGTAACCTGTTTTAGGTGTTCCCGTGGGCACCGGTGTGACCTCCACCGGGGGAATGGCCACGCATACGCCAGCGGAAAAAATATTGCGGTAGGCCTTGCTGCGCTGAAACTCGTCGATCAGCACAAAGCCGCGCGGGTTGCACAGGTTGGGCACGGCGGCGACGGCGTCCACTCCCTTGAAAGCCGGTAGCATCATGGACAGTTTGAAGCCCAGTTCATGCTCTTTGTAGACGGCACCCAGGTCGTCCAGTTGGGTCACAAATAGCTTGCCTTCTTCCACACGCGTGGTCTTGGCGTTGGTGATCCACTTCATGTCGCGGTTGCGCATTTCCGACTCCAGCATCGATTTGCTATCACCCACGCCACCCAGACCCAGATGGCCGATGTAGGGCTCACTGGTCACGTAGGTAATAGGCACCTTGTGGCGCAACTTGCGCTTGCGCAAATCCGTGTCCAGGATGAAGGCGAACTCGTAAGCCGGACCAAAGCAACTGGCACCCGGCATGGCACCGATAACGACCGGACCCGGGTTCTCCAGGAACTTCTGGTAGTCGGCGTAAAACGCCTGGGCATGGTCCACGCTGCAAACGGAGTGGGTGAATCCACCGCCGCCCGAGTGGATGGGGCCGGCACCGGGCACTTCGGAGAACGAGAGCTTGGGGCCGGTGGTAATCACCAAATAATCGTAGTCCAGTGTGGCTCCACCGTCCAGCGTCAGTCGATTGGCCGACGCGTCAATGGCGGTGACCGGCTTGGCAACGAAATCGATGCCCTTGCGGGCAAGGTAGGGCGCAATGGGCAGGGTAATCTGGTCGCGCTCACGCCAACCCACGGCAATCCAGGGGTTGCTGGGAACAAACTGAAAGTAGTCCACCGCGTTGACGACGGTGACGCGATGGTCCTTGCCCAGCAGTTCGCGTATTTCATAGGCGGCGGGCAGGCCGCCGATACCGGCTCCAACTACAACGATATGTGCCATGGTGTGTCTCCTTATGGTTTGGGTTTGTTACGGGGATGGGGTGGCTGCATCGGTACCGCCGCGCGCTTCCATTCGGCGGCGGTACAAGGCGTAGTAGAGAACCGGAATGACGACAAGCGTCAAGAGTGTCGAGACCAGGATGCCAAAGATCAGTGAAATGGCAAGCCCGTTGAAGATGGGGTCATCCAGAATGAAGAACGCACCGATCATGGCCGCAACACCCGTCAGCACGATAGGCTGGGCACGCACCACTGCGGACTGCAGGACCGCGGTCTTGAATGGCAGCCCTTCGCGCACCTGCAGCTCAATGAAGTCCACCAGCAAAATGGAATTGCGCACGATGATGCCCGCCAGCGCGATCATGCCAATCATGCTGGTCGCCGTGAACTGCGCGCCCATGACGGCGTGGCCCGGCATGACCCCTATCAGTGTGAGTGGTATGGGCGCCATGATGACCAGCGGCGTAAGGTAGCTCCTGAACTGCGCCACCACCAACAGATAGATCAGGATCAAGCCCACGCCATAGGCTGCGCCCATGTCGCGAAAGGTTTCATACGTAATTTGCCACTCACCGTCCCACTTGATGGCATATTCCTGGTAGGGGTTGGTGGGCTGGTGTATCCAGTACTCCCCGGTGCGGTCGCCCTTGTTTTGCAGGGTAGTGTCCAATGTTTTGCGGGCTGCAAACAGGCCATACAGTGGGGAATCCAGCTTGCCCGCCATGTCGCCCATGACATAGCTCACCCCTTGCAGGTCTTTGGTAAACAGCGGCTTGTCAATCACGCCGCGTGTGACCTGCACCAACTCTGACAGGGGAACCAATTGCCCTGTTGCCGAGCGCATGGGCAGGGCAAGAATGGCATCCAGTCCCACCTGGCTTTCTGGCGGCAGCTGTATGCGCACCGGAACCGGGTACTTGGATTGCTGGTCATGCAGGTAGGCGGCGTCGGCTCCCGATAGCGCGTCGTGCACCGTCTGCGCAATGGCTGCTGTCGGAATACCCAGAGACTCGGCGCGCTGCCGACGCACCCTCAGGAACGCACGGGGCGCATCGTCCCGCAGGCTGGTGTCGGTACCGACGATATCGGCCGTCGCACCGAATGCAGTGGCAACTTCCTGGGCCAGTTTCTGTCGACCAGCTTCGTCCGGGCCATAGACTTCGGCCACCAACGGCGACATGACGGGCGGCCCCGGGGGCACTTCCACCACCTTGACTTTTGCATGGTGCTTGAGGCCAATCGCTTCAATGGCAGGCCGCAGCCTTTGCGCAATCGCATGGCTCTTTTCGCTGCGATGGTGCTTGTCGACCAGATTGACCTGCAAGTCGCCTTGCTCGACATCGGCACGCAGGTAGTACTGGCGCACCAGTCCATTGAACGTAATGGGCGATGCCGTACCGGCGTACCCCTGAAGGTCCCGCACCTCGGGTTGCTGTGCCAGAAATGCACCCAGATCCTGCAGCGTGGCGGCCGTGTCCTCCAGCGGTGTCCCCGCTGGCATGTCCACGACTACCTGAAACTCGCTCTTGTTGTCGAATGGCAGCATTTTGAGAACCACCCACTGCACCATCACCAGGCCCACGGAAAGAAACAGTGCGGCAACGATGCCGCCCAGCAACAGCCAGCGTTTGCGCGCGCTGTCCAGAAAGGGCGTCAGGATCTTGCCGAACACGCGTTGCAGTTTGGACTCTTTTGCGATTACCGACCGCTGCGCGCCAGCGTTGTGCGGATCGGAGTGCCCGGATGCGGGCGCATGGCCCTGTCGCATGAACTGGAGCGCAAGCCACGGTGTCACCGTGAAGGCGATGGCCAGTGACAACGCCATGCCGAGGCTGGAGTTGATCGGGATGGGGCTCATGTAGGGGCCCATCAGGCCTGATACGAAGGCCATGGGTAGGAGCGCGGCAATGACCGTGAGGGTCGCCAGAATGGTGGGGCCACCGACCTCATCCACTGCTTTCGGAATGATGTCCTTCAGCGCAGCATCAGGTGTGAGTTGCTGGTGCCTGTGGATGTTTTCGACGACCACGATGGCGTCATCGACCAGGATACCAATGGAGAAAATCAGCGCAAACAGCGAGACACGGTTCAGGGTGAATCCCCAGGCCCAGGACGCGAACAGTGTTGCGGTCAGCGTCAGGATCACGGCGGAACCCACAATAATGGCCTCGCGTCGTCCCAGCGCAAACCCCACTAGCAAAATGACGGAGCCGGTGGCAAACCCCAGCTTCTGAATCAGCTTGTTGGCCTTCTCCGCGGCGGTTTCACCATAGTCCCGAGTCACGGTGGCTTGCACGTTGGCCGGTATCACTGTGTTGCGCAGCGATTCCAGGCGCGCCACGACCGCGCGGGAGACATCGACCGCGTTTTCTCCCGGTTTCTTGGTGATGCTGATCGTGACCGCGGGGAGAGATTGTCCGGCGCCTGGTGTTGTACCTGCTGCATTCCCTTCAGCGGCAGACGCGCCGCGCACATAGGTGACATACCGCTGGGCTTGCTGTGCGCCGGAATCAATCTGCGCCACGTCCCGCATAAACACCGGCTTGCCCTGGTTGCTGCCCACCACCAAATCTCCGACGTCCGCTGCGGAGCCCAGGAACTCGCCGGCGTCGACCGTGAGCATTTGGCCACCGACACCCGTTTTGCTCGCGTCGAGCACAGCGCCAGCGGGCATGCCGAAGTTGGCCGCCGCCACGGTCTTCTTCAGCGAAAGCAGATCCACGCCTCTGGCGCGCAGACGCTCGGGATCTACCACTACGTGAATGGCCCGCCCGGGACCGCCTATGGTTTGCACTTCGCGCACGCCCGGCACAGCCTTGAAGTCGGCTTCCATCGCATGCGCCACGGTCTCTAGATCGGCCGCCGGCAAGGCGTCAGCACTCCACAGTGTGACCGCCAAAACCGGGACATCGTCGATGCCCTTGGGTTTGACGATGGGCGTCAAGGCACCCAAATCGCGCGGCAACCAATCCTGGTTGGCATTCAGGACGTCATACAGGCGCACCAAGGCTTCCGTGCGGGGGACGCCCACCTTGAACTGGACCGTCAGGACTGCCACGCCGGGCCGGGACACCGAGTAAGTGTGTTCAATGCCCGCGATCTGCCCCAACAGCTGCTCCGCAGGCCGGGCCACCATGTTTTGCACGTCCAGGCTGCTGGCTCCCGGAAAAGGGATCAGTACATTGGCCATGGTGACGTTGATCTGCGGCTCCTCCTCCCGAGGCGTCACCCCGACGGCAAAAAGACCCATCAACATGGCTACCAGCGCCAGCAGAGGCGTCAGCGCGTTGGACTGAAAGGCTGCGGCGATGCGCCCTGAGATTCCCAAAGGAGTGGTCACTTGCATGTCTATCTCACTTGCCCACCGGCGCGGCAGGCGTTGCTTTTGCGAATCCGGCACGTATCGGATCCAGCGCGATAGCCTCGCCGCTGGCAATGCCAGCCATCACTTCAATTCCGTCGGCCCCGAGGTTGGCACCCAATCGCACTGCGCGCAGGGAAAATGCCCCATTCACTGCGACGTAGACCGCGGTCAGCTCACCACGCCTGACGACTGCCGACTGGGGTATCAGCAGTTTTTGGGTCACCGACGAAGTCTGTGGCTGGGAAAATCGAATGCGCACCTGTTGGCCAGGCAACAGGTCGGCACTGTCCTTGTCGGAAAGATCCAGGCGCCACTCGGTGGTTTGCGACACCGGATCTGCGGATGGAACAGCCGCGCGGGCGATCGGTGTGATCCAGCGCGCGAGTTCGGTGGTGCTGTCGGCTTGCACCTGTGTCTGGCTTGCCACTCGCACGGCTTGGGCCCGCGATGCAGGCACCTGGACCACTGCACGCAAGGGCAGCGGCGCAAAGACGGTTACCAATGGCTTGCCGGGTACGGCCAGATCACCGGCTTCTGCATGGGTCTGCAAGACCCAGCCGTCGTAGGGTGCGGTAACGCGTGTAAAACTTTGAGAAATGCTGGATTGCAGCGCCGATGCTGCGGCCTGCTCCCGCACCGCGGTGGCGCCCTTGTATTGCATTTCCGCGGTATCCAGGGCCGCCTTGCTCACAAACCCTTTGCCCTGCAGATCGCGTGTGCGTTCCAGGCTGGCCCGGGCGTTGCGCATTTCGGCATCGGCCTGGCTAATCTGTGCCTGGCTTTTCTGCACACCGGCTGCGACCTCCCGGTCATCGATGACCGCCAGCACCTGCCCGGCACGCACTTTGTCACCCGCCTTCACGGTAAAACTGGCAATCCGCCCTGCAGCCTGCGCGGCGATGGTGCTTTGCTTGACCGGTTGGATCACGCCATCGAGCTCATAGAACGACCCGGCAGCCTTTTCCCGAACGACCGCGACCGGAACAGGCCCCGATTGGGCCAATGCCGAAGTCACAAGCACTGTCGCGCCGCCCATCAACACGCCGCAGACAAGACCCAGTTGCCGGACACGCTTTACAAGACCCGAATTGCTTGATTTCATTCCATCTCCTTTATACCCCATGGAGTATATATGATACTACCCAGGGTATCAAGTGGTACGCCAAAAATGGCGATTTCGCAGTTGGGTCAGGCACCTGCTTCGGGTGCTACCATTCACGCGAAAGCCTTCGCCGGGTTGCTGCCGAAACTTTTTTCTGTTGGGAAAACCTATGTTTCACGTTTTCAGAAATCCTGACGGATCGATTCAATCGGTCTCCAGACAACAACAGCTTGGCAGCGAGGCGCTGGACGAGCACCATCCCGAAATTCAGCTGTTTTTCAAATCCACAGCCGTAGACCCGGCATTTGATGCAGCGGACGCCGGTTTCGTGCGGGTTCTGGAAGACTTGATCGACACACTCATACTGAAGAACGTGATCCACCACACCGATTTGCCTGTTGCCGCGCAGAAGAAACTCATGGTGCGCAAGGGGCTTCGGAACCGGATACACGGAGCGCTGAATTTGTTGGGAAGTGATGAACGACTTCTGTAGCCAACGCGCGTGACAAAATCAGCCAATATGTCAGACCCCACGCCAGCCAGCCAGAACACGCTCAGCCCAGGCACCAAGCGCATTGGCGAACACAGTATTCGATTCGACCCACTATTGGATAGTGTCATTGCGATTGCCAAGATATATGGAATCACAACGACCCTGGAAGCGTTGTCCGCCGGGTTGCCATTGGAAGGCAACCGGATTACTCCCGATTTGTTGCCACGCGCTGCCGGGCGCGCAGGTTTGACAGCCAAATTGGCACGGCGAAAACTGGACCTGCTGCGCCCTGGACTGCTTCCAGTCGTGCTTCTCCTGAAGGAGAACCAGGCCTGCGTATTGCTGGAATGGCTTCCGTCCGGCGAGGCCCGGGTACGGTTTCCGGAGAACGGGGAGTCGTCTGACGTATTGACCCGGGAAGAGCTTGAAAACCTTTACGCGGGGATTGCCTGTTTCGTCCGGCCCGTCTACAAGTTCGATCCCCGCACGCCTGACTCGGGGGAACTGAAGTCGCAACACTGGTTCTGGAGCGTCGTCTTCCAGAACTGGCGCCTGTACCGGGACAGTTTGCTGGCGGCGCTGCTGATCAACATATTTGCCCTGGTCATGCCCATGTTTTCGATGACGGTCTATGACCGGGTCGTACCCAACCGGGCGGAAGAGACGCTGTGGGTGCTGTCGATCGGCGTGTTTCTCATGATGGGCTTTGACACACTGCTGCGCATATTGCGGTCCTATATCCTGGATACTGCGGGCAAACGGATCGACGTCACCTTGTCGGCCAGGATCATGGAGCGCGTGCTGGGCCTGGGCATGGCAGACCGCCCTGCCTCGGTTGGCTCGTTCGCGGCAAACCTGCGGGCGTTCGAATCAGTCCGGGAATTTGTTGCGTCCGCCACGATCACGACTCTGGTCGATATTCCGTTCGTCTTTGTCTTTTTCGTGGTCCTTGCATGGATTTCGCCGTGGTTGATACTCCCGCCGCTGTTTTGCATTGCAATTTTGGTTGTCGCCTCGTTGGTCGTGCAGCAAAAGATGCAGGAACTGGTTGAAGTGACACAAAGGGCCACGTCACAGCGCAACGCCACCCTGGTGGAAAGCCTGGTCGGCATCGAAACCGTGAAGTTCATGGTGGCCGAGAGCAGCTTTCAGCGCAAATGGGAACAGTCGACCGTCTTTCTCGCGCAAAACGGCACCAAGCTCAAATTGCTGTCTTCGACGATCATGAGCCTGGTCCAGCTACTGCAACAGTTCGTGTCGGTCGTCGTGGTGATCGTCGGGGTCTACCTGCTGGTAGAAAACCGGATCAGTATGGGCGGCATCATCGCCGCATCCATGTTGGCCGGCCGAGCCATGGCGCCGTTCGGTCAGGTGGCCGGCCTCCTGATGCAGTACCACAACGCCAAGAGCGGTCTGGCCTCGGTCGAGAAGCACATGCAAACACAGCCGGAACGCGCGGACGCATCGGTCTTTCTGCATAGAAACGGATTCCAGGGATCGATTGAATTCAAGAATGTCAGTTTCACCTACCCCGGACAACAACAGGCCGTGCTGCGGAACGTGTCGTTCAAGATTCAGGCGGGAGAAAAAGTCGCCTTCATTGGCCGCGTCGGCTCTGGAAAGTCAACGATTCAACGTCTGGTGCTGGGTTTGTACCAGCCCACGGAAGGTGCGATTCTGATCGACGGAATCGACTTGCGCCAGATTGACCCTGCCGAACTGCGGCGGGCGGCCGGTTTTGTCTCGCAGGACGTCAGCCTGTTCTTTGGCACCCTCAAAGAGAACATTGCCCTGGGGGCGCCATTCGCCGATGACCAGGACGTGATCGCCGCCGCCGAAGTAGCAGGAGTGACCGAGTTTGCAAACCGCCATCCCCGTGGATTCGACATGCTCATTGGGGAGCGGGGTGAATCCTTGTCGGGTGGGCAACGACAAGCTGTTGGCATCGCACGTGCCGTTCTGAATGACTCGCCTATCCTGTTGCTCGATGAACCCAGCAGCGCCATGGACCACCAAAGTGAGGACCTTCTGAAGGCCAGACTGCAACGGTTTACCAAGGGCAAGACGGTGATTCTGGTGACCCACCGAACCTCCCTCCTGGAATTGATCGACCGATTGATCGTCATAGACAACGGAAAGGTCATGGCCGACGGACCCAAAGCGCAGGTTGTCGAAGCCTTGCAAAGCGGCAGAGTAGGAAGGGCAGCGTAATGGCGACCGACGAGAAACCGCAAAGCCGTTTGGCGGAAAACTGGAACCGTTTCTATCAGCGTTGTTCCCGCGCCATGGACAAAACGATGCAGGCGCTGGATGGCAAGCACGACGAACTGGACAGCGACTTTGACGCGAATGCCGATTGGGCGATCGCCGAGCAGACACCACGGGGAGCCCGCCTGTTGGTGTGGATCAGCCTCATTGCGGTCTTTGTGCTGCTGGTCTGGGCCAATTTTGCCGTGCTGGACGAGGTGACCCGCGGTGAAGGTAAGGTCATTCCTTCACGACAGGTTCAGGTATTGCAGAGCCTGGACGGCGGGATTGTTTCCGAGATTCTGGTCAAGGAGGGTCAAACCGTCAAAATTGGCGACCTGATGCTGAAGGTCGACCCCACGCGCATGGTCTCATCGCTGCGTGAAAACCGGTCACAGTACCTGTCCTTGCTGGCCAAGGCGACGCGTCTTCGGGCGCTGGCCGAGGGCTCCCGCTTTTTGCCGCCTGACGAAGTGGTGACGGAGGCCCCCGAAGTGGTCGCACAGGAACGGGCGCTCTACGAATCGCGCCGGGCTGAGCTGGACGCGACGTTGGGCGTGTCGCGCCAGCAGGCCTCGCAACGGTCGCAGGAATTGATTTCGGTGCGGGCCAAGCGCGAACAGGCATCCCAGAGTTACAACCTCACGGCGAGGGAGCTTGAAATGACACGCCCACTGGCCAAGTCCGGAGCTATTTCGGACGTCGAGTTGTTGCGGCTGGAGCGTGATGTTGCGCGGTACCGCGGAGAGCGTGACAGTGCGAATTCCGACATTCCCCGGCTGGAGTCTGCCGTCGCAGAAGCGACGCGCAAGATACAGGAAGTTGAGTTGACGTTCCGCAATATCGCCCGATCGGAACTGAGCGAAACCAATGCCAAACTCAATGCCTTGCTCGAAGGGAGTTCGGCACTGGAAGATCGTGTCAAGCAAACCGAAATCCGCTCCCCCGTCAACGGCACCATCAAGCAGTTGAAAGTCAACACCGTGGGGGGCGTGGTGCAGCCCGGCAAGGATCTGGTGGAAGTGGTTCCTTCCGACGACGCACTGCTGCTGGAGGCTCGCGTTTTGCCGCGTGACATTGCCTTCCTGCATCCTGGTCAAAAGGCCATGGTGAAATTTACCGCCTACGACTTTGCGACCTACGGCGGGCTGGAAGCCACGCTGGAACTCATCAGCGCGGATACCGTCGTCGACGAGAAGGGCAATGCATTCTTTCTGGTGCGTGTGCGAACACTGTCGAGCAGTATTGGCCAACAGAAATTCCCCATCATTCCGGGTATGGTGGCAGAAGTGGACATCCTCACAGGGAAGAAGTCAGTGCTTGCTTACCTGATGAAGCCCATACTGAGAGCCAAGGCAAAGGCCCTGACGGAACGATGAAGCGATCCCCGAACACGATTTTCGTAACGCATGACCAGGGATTACTCGCCCATTGGCGAAAAGCGCTAGGGACAACCCGGCAGACGGTTGCACCCCGGATCGAGGAGTTCTTTCAGCTCGCGTCTTCGGCGCCGTGCGTGGCCTGGATCGACCTGTCCATTGCGCGGCGTCCCGAATGGACCGCGGACGCCTGGCGTCCCGTCCTGCAAAACGACGATATCCGTGTGATAGCCGCAAGCTCCAATCCGAACGACACGGACGCCATGCTGGCCCTGGACGCAGGCTGTGCGGCCTACTGCCACGCGTTCTCCGACGCATTCACGCTCAAGCAAGTCAGGGAAGTTGTCGAGGCGGGGCATGTCTGGATTGGAAAAAACCTGATGCAGAGACTGCTACAAAACGTCACCCGCGCATTGCCTGCGGCCAAACCTCAGGCGGACGGGTGGCGTGAAGGGCTGACGCAAAGGGAGATTGAGGTCGCGATTCTTGCCGCCAACGGCGCGTCCAACCACGCGATAGCCATCCAGTGCGGAATTTCCGAGCGGACCGTAAAAGCCCATTTGAGTGCCGTCTTTGTCAAACTCAATATCACGGACCGGCTGCAACTGGCGCTGCGGGTCCATGGAATCCACTAGGGCGTAGCCCGCCCTACCTGTACTCAAGGACAATAGGCAGGAGCCGTCGGGTTCTTTAGAGTGAGGCAATCTCGTGTTGCTGTACTTGAAAGACTTCCCATGGCTACCAATCAAATTTCCGCTCAGGCGCGTGGCATCGTTGTGATTCTGCAGGGCAAGGCCTGGCTTTCCGACGCACAGGGTGATCGCCGACCGCTGAAAGTAGGAGACGAGGTCCAGGAAGGTCAGCAAGTCATCACCGAGGACGGAACCCGCCTGGAGCTGGCGCTGCCCAATGGGCAACCCCTGATCGTCGCATCCGGGCGCGAACTGCTGATCGACAGCACCCTGTTGGGTACAGCCCGTAGCGACAAGACGGAAGCCGCCCTGACGGACCTCAACAGCGGTTCCGCAGAAGTTGCCAGGATCATTGCGTCGGGAGGAGACCTGTCCACCGAACTGGAGTCAACCGCTTTGGGCCTGAGCGGTGGCGACGGCGGCGACTCACACAGTTTTGTGCGTCTTCTGCGGATTCAGGAAGGCGTCACATCCCTTACGCTCGACCGGGCCGACCAGCCGGCTGATGCGCCAATCGCTCTGCCCCAGTCGGCCACGCAAGCGGGCATTGCACAAGACCCCGCTCCCGCACCGGAACCAGCGCCCACTCCCGCGCCTGCACCAACCCCTGTACCGACGCCGGAACCGGCTCCCACACCGGTGCCGGTGCCGACTCCCCCGCCCACAACTCCGTCGACGCCCGCCAAGAGCGTTCCGGTCGCCGTGGCCGACAGTGCATCCATTGCAGAGGACGCCGCACCCAACAGCGTCACAGGCTCGGTCCTGGCCAATGACACCGTTGGCACGGACGCCAATGCAGCGCCCATCACGGCGGCTAACGTGACACTGACCTATGGCGCACTGGTACTGAACAGCGACGGCACCTACGTCTACGCACTCGACAACTCTTTGCCCGCCGTCAATGGCTTGAAGGACGGCCAGACACTGACGGAGAGCTACACCTACACACTGACTGACGGCGATGGCGATGCCACAACGGCGGTTCTGACCATCACGATCAACGGCCGCACCGATGGCACGCCGACCATAGTTCCTGTGGATGGCAATGGCGCCGCAGCCGGCCAGGCGACGGTCAACGAAGCGGGATTGCTGACAGTGGGCAACACGAGCGAAACGACCCCGGGCACCATGACCGTGACGGCTCCCGATGGTTTGGCCAGCATCGTGGTTGACGGAACAACCGTCACGGCAACACAGCTGGGCACCCTGGGCACCACACCCATTGCCATCGACACGGGCGAAGGCACTCTGACCCTCACCGGCTACACCGCAGCCACTGGCGCCCTGGCTTACAGCTACACACTCAAGGCGGCACTCAACCAGCCGGCCGCGACGGAAAGCACCGACACCATTGCCCTGACCGTCAACGATCTCGGAGGCGGCACCAACACCGGCACGCTGGTGGTCCGCATCGTCGACAGCATGCCTGCTGCGCTTGCCGACAGCAACGCCATCACCGAGGACGCCGCCCCCAACACCATCAGTGCTTCGGTCCTGACCAATGACAGTGTCGGCGCCGATGCCGCGACCACGCCCGTCACCGCGGCCAGCGTCACGCTGACCTATGGCGCGCTGGTACTCAACAGCGATGGCACCTATACCTATACGCTGAACAATGCCCTGCCCGCGGTGAACGCACTGAAGACCGGCCAGACGCTCACCGACACCTATACCTACACCATCACCGACAGCGATGGCGACACCAGCACCGCAGTGCTCACCATCACCATCGACGGCCACACCGATGGCCCGCCGAGCATCACGCCAGTCGATGGCAACGGCGCTGCCACGGGTGAGGCTACCGTCAATGAGATCGGTCTCATCAGTGTGGGCAACACCTCCGAGACCACCGCGGGCACGATCACCATCACCGCACCGGATGGACTGGCCCGCATCACCGTGGAAGGCACCACCCTGACCGCTGCGCAGCTCGCAGCGCTGGGCACTACGCCACAGGTCGTCGACACCGGAGAAGGAACCCTTACGCTGACCGGCTTCAACGCCACCACGGGCGCTCTGAGTTACAACTACACCTTGAAGGCAGCCCTGGACCAGCCCGGTGTGACGGCGACCACCGACAGCATCGCACTGACGGTGACCGACCTGGGCGGAGATACCAGCATTGGCACCCTGACCGTGCAGATTGTGGATAGCACCCCCACCGCAGGCGACGACACCATCGCCACCACCGTGGGCAATGCGGTCAGCGGTTCCCTGGCCTCCAACGACGCGGTCGGCGCCGACGTCGCCGGCACCTGGACCATTGGCTCCACAACGCCTGCCCACGGCACGGTCACCATCAATGCCACCACCGGTGCCTATACTTACACGCCCAATGCCGGCTACCAAGGCAGTGACTCCTTTACCTACACCCTCACCGACAAGGATGGTGATGCCGTTACCGCCACCGCTACGGTGACTGTCGCTTCCAACGGAACCCCCACCATCAGCATCACCGACAACAACGGTGCAGTCGGTGGTCAGGTTACCGTCGACGAGGCAGCACTGGCTTCCGGTTCCAATCCATCCAGCACCGCTGAATCCGCATCCGGCACCATGACGGTCAGCGCCCCCAACGGACTCACAAGCATCGACTTTGGCAGCACCAATGTCACGGTCGCCCAATTGAACGCCTTGGGATCCACGCCTGTGACCATCACGATGGCCGACGGCACGATGACGCTGACCGGCTACAACGCTGGCACGGGCGTCATCAACTACACCTACGCCATCACGGCGGCGCAAACCGCCGCCGGCGCCAGTGTGACTGACAGTCTTACGCTCACGGTGCATGACAGCACGGGGTTGCCTGCCAACACGGTTTCCACAAACTTTACCGCCACCATCCTGGATGACAAGCCCACGGCCGTGGCCGATACCCGCAGCGTCACCGAGGATGCCACCGGCATCACCGGCAACCTGGTCACCGGCGTCAATGCACAAGCCGACACCCTGGGGGCGGACTCCGCCACCATCACCGGCGCCCAGGTCGGCAATGC